>OBEQ010144282.1_pt1 | contig 14020 bp, 11 predicted proteins | sample 1670901 | NCBI WGS metagenome assembly OBEQ01 (sample SAMEA104232315, study PRJEB22302) | groundwater metagenome | biome: forest; feature: aquifer; material: groundwater | place: USA | collected 2011-08-07 | depth 5.4 m
AATAAAAATAAATTAATTCGTTCTGATTTTCAGTTAGTTTAAAGTCCAAATACTACCGTTTAATCAATTAATACAAAAATAGAGATTTGTCAAGATTGGTTTTGTAACTTTACATTTAATTATTTCAATAAATTAATGTTCTATGAATAAATTTATACTTTCTTTCTTCTTAATTAGTTCTCTAATTGGTTATAGTCAAACTCAAAAAGTTCGAGCTTATTTGGATGATAAACAATTTTATGCTCCTGGGTTAGGTGAGTATATAGAGGTTCAATTACAGTTTGTTGGTTATTCCCTAAAATACAAAGGAGCTGAAGGAGGTTTGATTGGAGAAGTTGCTGTTCGAATGTCTATAAAATTAGGTGACTCGATCATTGAAACGGATGCGTATCGTTTACAATCTCCCTTAATGAAAGATAGTATTATTGAAGATTTTTATGATTTGAAGCGATTTATATTAAAACCTGGGACGTATTCTTTAGAGATAGAATTAGAAGATTTAAATTCAATAGGAGAAAGTGTTAAAGCTTCTAAGCCAATTGTAGTCGAAGATTATAATAACCGTGTTCATATTTCAGATATTCAAATCGCTGAATCTGTTTCGAAAGGAGATGAATCTTCCATATTCTTTAAATCTGGATATAATATTATCCCTCGATTATCCACTTTTTATCCAACTGAAGTTTCGATACTTCCTATTTATATGGAGTTATACAATACTTTACAATTAACTGACAGTGTTTTTGCTGTAAAACAAATTTTTACAGACGTTATGTCTGGAAAAGAATTTGAAGAATTAACAAAAATGTCACGTCATAAAAAAAGTGAAGTTGTTCCAATTATTAGAGGTGTTGATATAACCAATTTACCTTCAGGAAAATATACGTTAGATTACATTATACTTTCTCGTGAATTAAAAGAAATTGCGAAGAAATCGTATGAGTTTGAAAGAAGTAACGACATACAAAGTACTTTTAATTCAGATGTTTTATTAATAGATCCAGCTTTCCAAGCTACTATTACGGATGACAGTGTTGCATATTATTTGGCAAGTTTGATCCCTATTTCAAAATCAACGGAGATAAAAAATATTTTATCTATTTTAAAATCGAAAGACAATGCATTAGCTAGAAAACAAATTCAAGGTTTTTGGATTGTAACTTCAGGTTCTGACTTCTATAATGCTTGGTTGAAATATAAAGTACAAGTTATTTATGTAGATAAAATTTACGGAAACAATTTTCAAGATGGATACGAAACTGATCGTGGACGTGTTTATTTACAATATGGTGCTCCAACATCTGTTATTCAAAAAGATGTATCATCCAATGAATATCCTTATGAAATTTGGCAATACAACAAAATTGGAAAATTTAGTAATAAGCGGTTTATATTTTACAATCCTGATTTAGTTAATAATGGTTACCGATTGTTACATTCTGATATGATTGGTGAATTGAAAAATGCTTCTTGGCAATTAATTTTAAACAAAAGAAATACAACGAACGGAACAATTGATGATCCAAATCAAAATGTTCAGTCTACTTTTGGTGGTGGAAGTAAAACTAATTATCTTGGATATTAATTCTGTTTTTAGAGTTCATTTATTAGAATTCTGTATTTTTGTTTCTTCATTTTATATTAAAAACCTTTGAATAACGTAGCAATTGTCATTTTAAACTGGAACGGAAAAAAGCATTTAGAAACTTTTCTTGACAAGGTTGTTCTTTATTCAGGAGAATGTAGAATTGTTTTGGCTGACAATGCTTCTACAGATGATTCTATTAATTATGTTGTCGAAAATTTCCCAACTATTGAAATTGTTTTAAATACAGAAAATGGAGGGTTTTCAAAAGGATATAATGATGCTTTAAAATCGATTGATGCTGAATATTATATTTTATTAAACAGTGATATTGAGGTTACTCCTAATTGGGTTACTCCTTTATTAGAAGCAATGAAAGATTCAACTGTAGCTGGTTGTCAGCCTAAGATTCTTTCGTATTTAAATAAAACTGTTTTTGAACATGCAGGTGCTTCTGGAGGATATTTAGATAAAAATTACTATCCTTTTTGCAGAGGACGAATTTTTGATAAATTTGAAGAGGATAAAGGACAATATGATGGTAGTACTGAAATATTTTGGGCTACAGGAGCTGCTTTAATGATTCGATCTAAATTATTTCATCAAGTAGGTGGATTTGACCCTTATTTTTTCGCTCACATGGAAGAAATTGATTTATGTTGGCGTTTAAAAAAACAAGGATATAAATTTATGGTGGTGCCTGAGTCAAAAATTTTTCATTTAGGTGGAGGAACATTGGCTTATAATTCACCTAGAAAATTATATTTAAATTTTAGAAATAGTCTTTTTATGATTGTGAAAAATCATGAAGGTATTTTGATTTTTAAATTAATTAACAGAATGATTTTAGATGGAATTGCTGCTATTCGATTCTTATTAAAAGGTGAAATTAAGAATTTTTTAAGTGTATTGAATGCGCATGTTGCAATGTATTGTAGATTACCTATTTTATTGAAACAACGAAAAGAAATTAAGAAAAATAATACGCACTTCAACTCAAAAGGTTTGTACAAAGGAAATATTCTTTGGGCAAGGCATTTCAAAGGTATTACTTTTTTTAAAGATTTAAATCAACGATTTTTTGATTGATTTTTTTTTCTATTTTTGAGTGTTGAAATTATGATTTATTCAAAATAAAAACACCATAAATGTATTTTACAATCAAAAAATCAACTTCAAGATAAACACTTATCAATTAATAAAAAAATATCATAAAAAATTACAATTTATTCTTAACCAATTCCTCCAAACAATCAACAAATCTAGGATGGTCATTGGTACTAGGAACTAATTGAATTTTTTCTCCTCCGTTTTCTTCGAATATTTCTTGGTATTCTCCACCAATTTCAATAATTGTTTCTAAACAATCAGCTACAAAAGCTGGACTAAAAACCAATATTTTTTTTGCGCCTTTTTTACCCCATTCAGCAATTACTTTATCTGAAAAAGGTTCTAACCATTTTTTATTTAAACGAGATTGAAAGCTGACTGTATAATCCGATTCTTTTAAGCCTAGTTTTTCTGCGATTAATCTTGTTGTTGCAAAAGATGTTGCTTTGTAGCAAAATTTATTGGTTTGATTTATTTCCTTGTCACATGGATGATTTTTACAGGTATCAGTTTCTCCATCGTAAATTTTGTCTACTTGTCTAACTGGTAAACCGTGGTAAGAAAAGATGATGTGATCGTACTCTTTTAAATTAAATGCTTTGGCTCTCTCTACGATTGCATCAATAAATGAAGGATTGTCATAAAATTGACCGACAATATTTATTTCAGGAATTACCCACCATTTTTGGATTATTTTCATTGCCTTTTCAACAGCTGATCCAGTTGAAGCACTCGCATATTGAGGAAAAAGTGGAATGATGATAATTTGGTCATACAATTCAGTTTTCATTCTTTCTAGAACTACATCCATTGAAGGATTTTGATACCGCATTGCCATTTCAATCTTTATTTCACTGGTATTAAAGCGTTCTTGAAGTAGTTTTTTAACATTTTCAGTATGTGTCAGCAAAGGTGAAACTCCATCTCCCAATTTCCACAATTCTTTATAAATTTTAGCAGATTTTGGAGCTCTAAATGGAACAATTAGTCCATTGACCAATAATTTTCTTGGAAGCCATGGAAGATCAATTACACGTGGATCGTTTAAAAATTCACGTAAATAAATTCGAACATCTTTTACACTTGGACTATTCGGTGTTCCTAGTTGGATCAATAAAACTCCTGTCTTTTTCATTTTTAAAATAATTTTGTTCTCCAATTTTCAGACTCTTCTTGACTGATAAGATTCAGTTTCAATAAATATTGAATAGTCTGTTCAAAAGCCAACGGATATTCTATTCCTTTGTAATTCCAATCTGTTTCAGATAACCATTTTTCAACTTGGTCTGATCTTAAATTATATCTCCAACTCATTACTTCAACCGTGTCTTCATCATTTTTAACAGAAATTGCTTTCTTATTTACGATGGTACACATTGCTTTCAATTCATTAAAGTATTTCTCATAAACTTCAGTTCTAGCGGCAATTACAAAACACGGCCAAGGAGTAACCACTTCATCAATGTAGCGGCATTTTTCTTGTTCTGTATAAGGGAAGGTTGTATATTTTTCCCATAAAAAAGCTTGTGCCTCATTGTGTTCCAATGCCCAAAGCCCTCCATATATATCTCCTACAACATTGAATTTCAACTTGTCAGTTTCCCAACCCTCTTGATCAGCTTTCACATACGACATTAAATGCGAACCTGAACCTTCTCTAGAAATAGCAAAAGTCTTATCTTTTAAATCATCCATTGTTTGAATGTCTGAATGAAAAGGAACATGAATTCCCCAATGAAGAGGAGTTGTAACATATACTTGAATTATTTTAACATCTAAACCTTGAAGGACAGCTTTCGTTATTCCTTCGGTCAATAATATAGCAACATCTAGCGATCCTGTTTCTAAACCTCGAATCATTTGTCCAGTTCCACCGCCCATATCACTCCAGTGTAATTTTATTCCAATATTACTGAAAGCACCTTCTTCGATTGTTAATCTCCAAGGTAAATTGAAATGTTCTGGTACGCCACCTATTTTTAATCCTATTAAATTATCCATTTTTTGTTTGTTCTGAAAATTGTTTAGTATATAGTCTTTTGTAAAAACTATCATTTAATAATAATTCTGAGTGTGATCCTTGTTCTTTTATTTCCCCTTTGTCAAGAACAATAATTTGATCTGCTTTTTGAATAGTTGAAATTCTATGTGCAATTACGATAGATGTTCTTCCTTTTGTTAATTTTTCAGTCGCTTTTTGAATCATTTCTTCCGATTCATTATCAATACTTGATGTTGCTTCATCCAAGATTAAAACAGTTGGATTGTAAACATAAGCTCTTATAAAAGCTAATAATTGACGTTGACCAACAGATAAAACACTACCTCTTTCGCCAACATGATAGTCATAACCATTTGGAAGTTTTTCAATAAAAACATGCGCACCTATTGCTTTAGAAGCGGCAATAACTTCTTCTCTTGAAATCGCTTCATTTCCCAGCGTAATATTGTTGTGAACTGAATCTGAAAATAAGAAAACATCTTGTAAAACGATCGCAATATTGTTTCTTAAAAAAGATAATTCTAAGTCACGAATTTTAGTATCACCTATATAAATTTCACCTTTTTGAAATTCGTAAAATCGACCTAATAAGTTTACAATGGATGATTTTCCAGCACCAGTTGCACCAACAAAGGCGACAGTAGAATTGGCTTTAATTGTTAAATTAATATCTTTTAAAATCCATTCTTCATTTTGATAAGCAAAAGAAACATCTTTAAAAATAATCGGTTGATTGAAATCGCAATTCGTGATAATTCCCTCCTCTTGAATATGTTCGTTGATGTCGAGAATTTCAAAAACACGTTCAGCTCGTACAACTCCTCGTTGAAGAATATTGAACTTATCCGCTAATTGACGAATTGGACGAAACAACATATTAATCCAAAAAGTAAATTTAATAATTTCAAGATATTGTGATTTCATATCTGCTTTTGTTCCTCCTTCAACTTGAAAAGCGATATAAACTAATAAGAAAGCAACGGATAATGAACTTAAAATTTCAACTACAGGAAAAAAAATAGAAAAAGCCCAAATTGCATTTAAGTGAGCTTTTCGGTGTGCTTTATTGATTTCTTTAAAACCTTCAAATTCTTCTTTTTCACGATTAAACAATTGAACAATTGACATTCCAGTAATTCTTTCTTGAACAAATGTATTTAATCTCGTCACTTGTAATCTTTCTTGAATAAATGAATTATTCATTGATTTTGCGAAAATTTTTGTCGCTATAATTAAAAAAGGAATTGAAATTAATATCAATAATGTTAAATGCCAATTCATGAAAAACATCATGATTAAAACAGCTAATAAGAGTATTAAATCCCCCACAATATCTATTAAACCAGTTGAGAATACTTCAGAAATAGCCTCCATGTCGGATACAATTCGAGTTACTAAAGCACCAATTGGAGTTTTGTCAAAATAACGCATTCGAAAAGAAATAATATGAGCAAAAAGTTTCTTTCGAAGATCGCTTATTATATTTTGAGCTAATAAATTACTAAAATAAGAACTTGTAAATTGTAAAATTGCTTCAATGAAGAGCATTCCAATAATTAAGAAAGTCCAAAATAGTAAAGCGTTTCCATTTTTACTTTTGATAATGAATTTATCAATCATATCAGCTATGAAAATGGGGCGAAAAACACTACTTAAAGCAATCAAGAGTACGCTAAAAAGAGCAGTAAAAAAGAATTTCTTATATGGTAATGCGTACGTAACAAGACGTTTAAAAATAGAAATACGAACTTTCGACTTTTCGGACATGCTACAAAGGTACTTAATTAGGGGCAACGACAAAAGTTGAAGACTAAAACTTTTACAGAATAATAAAATGAAAATTAATATACTATTTGCGTAGCACTAATTTAAAATTGGTCTTTCCACAGAATTAGCTGTAAATTTTTCCGTAATCGCGTTTCGCTTTTTTTGCGAAAATTAGCGTGAAGGAAAGTATTTACGTGCGATTTCACTTCGATGTGAGGGTTTTTAAGTTCATAGAACTATAAAATATCCTTAGATGAAGTGAAAAATTCCTTGGAAAGATCCTTGATTTTTGCTTACTTTTCATCAAGGAAAAGTGAGAGAATAATATCCTTATTAAGGTTGTCAAATTTACATTATACTTATATTAAGTGAAGTAGGAATGTTTTTGATCCCTTTAAATGGATGTAATCCCTTATTTAGATGTTTAGAGTTGAATGTTTGATGTTGGATTGTTTAAATTTTCTATTAACTTTAGCAAAAACTTTATAGCATGATTCACAATTTATCAAATACGAATTCAATTTTAGGCAAATTTTTATCAGAAATAAGAAGCGTTTCAACACAAGGAGATTCTATGCGTTTTAGAAGAAATTTAGAAAGGATCGCTGAAATTATTGGCTACGAAGTTTCTAAAAAAATGGAATTTGAAATGATTTCTGTTACAACTCCTTTAGGTAAAGCAGATGTGAATGTTTTAAAAGAAACACCTGTTTTAGCTACAATTTTAAGAGCTGGTTTAGGTATGCACCAAGGGTTATTAAATTATTTTGATGCTGCTGAAAGTGCTTTTGTTTCAGCTTATAGAAAACATACAACGTTGGAAGAATATGATATTCATGTTGAATATTTAGCTTCACCAGACTTGTCGAATAGAATTGTTATTATAAGTGACCCGATGTTGGCAACAGGAGCATCTATGGTTACTGTCTATAAAGCGTTATTGAAACAAGGAAAACCTTCAAAAACATATGTAATTTCAGCGATTGCTTCTCAAGAAGCGATTGATTATGTAAAACAACATTTACCTGAATCAACAGAGATTTGGGTTGGAGCGATTGACGAAGAATTAACTGCTCAATCGTATATTGTTCCAGGGTTAGGTGATGCTGGAGATTTGGCTTATGGTGTAAAATGCTAAAATAATTATTCATGGGATTAGGACATTATAGCGGATTCTTTTTTTTATCTATGATCAAATTTCTTTTGACACCTTTTGGTGGTCCTGGAATTGGAATGTCTTTTTTAGAAACGTATTTTTCGTGTGTATCTGGCGCAGTTGTAAGTGCCACAATTTTTTATTTTTTGAGTGAATTATTAATAAAAAATGAGAGAAATAAAAAAGCAATATTAATTAGAAAATCGATTGAAAGTGGAATAGAACTTCCTGTTAAGAAAAAATTTACTAAAACGAACAAATTTGTTGTCAAAATGAAAATGAAATTTGGTCTTATTGGTATTGCTATGTTTGCACCTCTTTTTCTTTCAGTTCCATTAGGTTCGATAATTGTTGCAAAGTTTTATGGAAAAGAAAAAAAAACATTTCCTATAATTGTTTTTGGAATATTTGTAAACGGTTTTCTGACAACAGGATTGGCTTATTTTATTGCTGATTTCTTTTGATCCATTAATGATTTAATGAATACTTCTTCTCATCTTTTTTTCGATTTAGACAGAACGCTTTGGGATTTCGAAAGAAATTCTCAACAGGCGTTACGTATTTTATATGCTGAATTAAATATTCAAGAAAAAATCGGAAATTTCTACGATTTTTACCACAAGTATAAAAACATAAATTCCGATTTATGGGTGGCTTACGGTCGAGGTAAAATTACAAAAGATGAACTGAGAAATACACGCTTTGAAAAGACCTTACATAAATTTGGCATTGTCGACGAAGAATTAAATCAGGCTTTGAATAATGGCTATATTGATATTTCACCTGACCAAACACATATTCTTCCTTTTGCAATTGAAACACTTACTGAATTAAAAAAGGATGGTTTTAATCTTCATATCATCACAAATGGTTTCAAAGAAGTTCAACATCGAAAATTGAAAAACTGTGGATTTGACGCTTTTTTTGATGTAATCGTTTGTTCCGAAGAAATTGGAAAAAACAAACCAGCACCCGAAGTTTTTCATCACGCCATGCAACAAGCAGGAGCAATTCCTTCTAAAAGTGTGATGATTGGAGATGATTTCCAAGTAGACATAATAGGTGGGAACAATGCAGGAATGCGAACCATATTATTTGATCCAGAAGATCGATATCGAAGACGAAAAGGCGATTATCATATTAAATCGTTGAATGAAATTCCTGGGATATTGCCTTGGGTGTTTAGGGATTGAGAGGTGGGTTTGAGAAGTAGTGTAAAAATCCAATTAAGCTAATTGTTAGATCAATAAAAAGAAATAAATATACTTCAATCTCGGGTTAAAATTATTTTGAGGTGCTAGATCATATAAAAACGAATTTTCATTAATCTAGTTATGAATAAATTATCGTTTGATATTATTTTATTTATAAGTATTAAAACCCTGAAAGGGTGTCATCTGTTAACGATGGGCAAAGTCCATCGAAAGAAGAAAATTACTAACATTAATAAAGCCCTGAAGGGGTGTAATAGTAAGTGTGGGGATAATAACACCTTGGATATTATGCCCCTTCAGGGCTTCTTAAAGTGTGATTCTTGTGATTCATAGGGCTTTGCCCAATGTTAATATATTACACCCTTTCAGGGTTCCCAACTAGAGTACACATCATTCAATTTACACTAACATCATTAACTTCAGTACTTCAAATTAAAATAATCCCTCAATCTCAATAATAGCTCTGTTTTCAGATTTAACTTACTATATTTACAGAGGTCCAACTGAAAACGAAATATTTACAAAATATTTGTCTCCTGTTTTTATTATTTCGTGTAAAGTGACAAAGTCTCGAATTGCATACACCTCTGTTTGACCGAAGTCTATTTGGGTGTTTAGTTGAAGTTTATTTTTGTTTTTCTCTAAATATTTCATATAAACTTTTAGACCTAATTCAATGTCGATTGGAGAATCTAAACCCGATTTTATATTGTTTACTAAGTCATATGAGGCTTTATACCAGTAATATAGATTATTTACGCTGCTCGTGTATTTTTTTGTTTCAAAGGTAAAATTTAAAGAATAATATTCACATCCCTCATTGTTAATTGTTACTTTTTCATTTTCATTTATTAAAATAGTTTCTATCCCTGAAAGACTATCTTTGTTTAAATGGAATTCTGTATTAGGAAAAATACTTTTTAAAACAATTGGTTTAGCTTGCCCTCTTACACAATCATAATTCTCATTTTTTTCTAATACAAGAGAATCATTTTCTTGAGAATGTAAATAATTGAATGTGAAAATAATTAGTATCGTTAAAATTATTTTTTTCATAGTTTCTGTTGATCTTTTTAATTTTAAATAGGAACTATTTTTTTTAATACGAACAGTTTTTTCTGATTTTAGAAATCTCAAGTCGTTGATTGTAGCCTCTGACTGTAGGTTTTATTTTATTTTGGCTTCAAGTAACTCAAATTCTTGGTCTGTATAGTTTAATTCAGTTGCTATTTTTTTCAATTTCTTTTTACTTATATTTTCTAATGGTGAATAATATACATACTGACCAAAACCATTCAATTCAGCCATTGGGTCGTCACTTTTTTTGTCTTCACTCAATAATTGTTTAACAACTAATAATATTTCCTTTATTCCTTTGTCCTCGTCAAACTTTACCATTTTCTCAGGTAATGTTGGAGGTATTAAAGTCATTGGCATATTAGCAATGTTAGGTAAATATTGTTTCATAAGTTCCCATGATGCATCATCTTTAACTATCGCCATTATTTCTGCTAAATTTGTAATTGTACAAGTTGAAACATCTGTTTGAAAAAGCAGATTTACTTTTACAATTGCCGATTTTCCAATATTCGATAACATCGTTGTAGCTTTTTCTTCAACTCCGTTTCCATGATTTGCGTGAAGATTTAAAATCATCAAACAAACGTCAATAGTATAGTTTTCAGTATTTTGTTTTAAAATTTCGTCAAGTTTTTTAATTTTTATGTCGGATTTATTTTCGTCAGTTCCAAAAAACTTCAATAATTCAAAGTTATCTTTCGAATATTCCAAATCAGAGCATGTTGGAATGTTGTTGTAATAAATTGCTTTACTTTTACATTCTACTTTATTGACTTCATCCTTTTTTTGTTCATACAGTTCTGCAAGTTTTTCATAAACCTGTCCATCTTTTGGATTTTCAGCTAAAAGCGTATTTAATTCAACTTCAGCTTCTTGATATTTAAATTGAGCAATATAATTGTCTGCAATATTGAATATAGAACCATATTTATACTCTTCATCTTTTAAGAGTGTTTTGAAAACCTCAGTTGATTTGTCGTAATTTTTCAAAACTTGTTGAATTTTACCTACATAAAATGTTTCTTCACTTCTATTGTAAGTATTCATTAAATATTCTAAATCTATTAAAGCCGATTTAAAATTTTCTTCTATAAATTGTTCTTCGTCATACTTAAGTGAATTTGCTTTGTAGACTGAATTTCCATCAATATTTTTTTGTCCTGTACCAAGCTCAGCCATTTCTATACTCATTTCAGATTTACCTTTTATTAATTCAGGAACGCTACCAAATTTTTCAATCCCCTTTTCAATAATATCAATCCCTTCAAACCATTGACCACTTCTAAACAAAGCTGTACCATAAACTTCATATATTTGGTAACAACCTTTGTCTACATCATATATTTTTTGAGCAATTTCAACGGCATCACTACTATTATTTTCTTGAATTGCAATTAAGGAACTTTCCAATTCCTTTTTTAGATTCTCATCGCATTCTACAAAATTTTCAGTGTTTAATTTATCATAAACAAATACATTTCTATTAAGTTTCTGCGAATATGTTAAACTTGGAAGAGCTAATATTAAGAATAAGATTTTTAATTTCATTTTATTAGATTTATTGTTTTAGTGAAGCTTGTTTTAAAATTGCTACAAACGTTGTCGTTTAGGGCTTTGATCCGATCCTCTCGAAGCCAACAAACAAAACCATATAAAAACAAAAAGCCCTGCAAATTTGATACTTGCAGAGCTTTTCTGATTCCCGCAGCCATACGAGACTTGCGGTCCGGACGGGACTCGAACCCGCGACCTCCGCCGTGACAGGGCGGCATTCTAACCAACTGAACTACCGAACCAATATTTTGTAAGTCCTACGACTTTTCGAAAACAATCGAACTTTTAAGACATTTTAGAATGTGTTTAAAAGTGAAATATTGTGTATGCTTTACGTTTAAAGCGTTGCAAAGATACACATTAATTATTGATTAGCAAGCCAAATTTTAAATAAAATGATATTTTTTTATTTAAAACATAAAACAAACTGACTATCCGACACTTAACTGTTTATTATTTTCTATGAAATGACGCAATTTATTCAAATAGTGTCCCAAATCTAAAATAATAAAATCACATATTATCTTTTTAACTACCTTAGTAAACTCATTTTGAATGTATCAGATTGATTGACTAAAACAAGACTTAAAGATTAACAATGGCACTATTTCAACAATCCGTAATAAAAAAGCATATTGAATCACTTGATTCTAAAATAATTGATCAAAAATGGCAAATTTACACTTCTATATTTCACAATTCTGTTAAGCAAAATAACATTCGTAACAGTAAAGAAGAACAGTTTCAAGAAGGCTTTTTAAGAGAATTATTTGTAAATGTTTTGGGGTACACAATTAATCCTGATGAAAACTTTAATTTACTAACTGAATTAAAAAACACAAATAATAGTAGAAAGGCTGATGGTGCAATTATTGTTGATGGAAAGGCAATTGCGGTAATTGAATTAAAAGGAACTGAAACAACGGATTTAAATAAAATTGAAATTCAAGCATTTGGATATAAAAGCAATCAAGCAGGTTGTAATTATGTTATAACATCTAATTTTGAGAAATTACGGTTCTATATTGATAATACAACTCAACAAGAAGAATTTAATTTATTTACGCTTTCCAAAGAACGTTTTGAATTTCTCTATGTTTGCTTGGCTTGGGAAAGTATTTCAAATAATGTTCCTACAAATCTTTTAAATCAATCAGTTTCCAAAGAGAGTGCAATTACAAAACAATTGTACAACGATTATTCAGCTTTTAAAAGAGGTTTATTTGATAATTTGGTGGTATTAAATCCACAACACGACAAGTTAGAACTTTTCAAAAAAACACAAAAATTACTAGATCGTTTCCTATTTATCTTCTTTGCAGAAGACCGTTTATTACTTCCTACCAATTTGATTAGACGTATCAATAAGGAATGGGAGAATTTACAGAAAATGCGAATGACTGTTTCATTATACGATCGCTATGTTGTCTATTTTCATGATTTAAATAGTGGAGCAAAAGTTACACTTCCTGCTTTTGGAAAGAAAACAGGCGAAGCCATCGAGGAAACTCATGAGATTTTCGCTTACAATGGCGGTTTATTTAAAACTGATGAATTTTTAGACAATCTAAAAATTGATGATCAACTTTTGTATTCATATACTCACAAACTAAGTGATTATGATTTTCAGAGTGATGTAGATGTAAATATTCTAGGTCATATTTTTGAAAATTCATTAAATGAAATTGATGAAATAAAATCTTCATTAGTTATTGTTGACGGAGAGCAAGCTCTACCGTTTGACAAAACTAAAACAAGAAGAAAAAAAGACGGTGTTTTTTATACTCCAAAATATATCACGAAATATATTGTAGATAATACAATTGGGAAGTTGTGTAATGAGAAAAAAGAAGAAATTAAGCTTTTAGATGAAGATTACACTTCGACAAGCTCAGTATACCAAAAGAAAACAAAAAAAGCATTATTAGATAAACTTTCTGATTATAGAAACTGGTTGTTAGATTTAACTATTTGTGATCCTGCTTGCGGTTCGGGTGCATTTTTGAATCAAGCTTTAGAGTTTTTAATTGCTGAACATCGTTACGTTGATGAATTACAAGCCAAATTAATGGGCGATGCAATGATTCTAAGTGATATTGAAAATAGTATCTTAGAGCGAAATATTTATGGTGTTGATTTGAATGATGAAAGTGTTGAAATTGCAAAGCTTTCTTTGTGGTTGAGAACCGCCCAAAAGGGTAGAAAACTAAATTCATTGAACAACAATATTAAGTGTGGTAATTCTTTGATCGATGATATTGAGGTTGCAGGGGAAAAAGCATTTTCTTGGGAGAAGGAGTTTCCTGATGTGTTTGCTAAAGGTGGGTTTGATGTGATTATTGGAAATCCTCCTTATGTTACTGTTAAGACAAATTCATATTTTGAAAAAAACTATTCGACTATTAGTTGTGGTGCATATTCCAGTCATACCGTGCCACTCTTTCCAATGATATGATGCCACTTTTCATGTTTGTTTTTCTGTTGACAAATTTAACAAATTAAAGGGTTATTTTTCGGTTTTTTCTTAGAGATTCTCCGTTCAGTTCTATCCG
>OBEQ012651527.1_pt1 | contig 14019 bp, 15 predicted proteins | sample 1670901 | NCBI WGS metagenome assembly OBEQ01 (sample SAMEA104232315, study PRJEB22302) | groundwater metagenome | biome: forest; feature: aquifer; material: groundwater | place: USA | collected 2011-08-07 | depth 5.4 m
AAGCTTTGATAAGTCTATTTTTTATTACCGTTTTCAATTCTTCTGGTTCAATCACTCTAACCTTTTCCCCTTGCTTTAAAATCTGTTCCTCCAATGCATAATTAATTCTGACTCTCAAGATGATTATAAATTCCTCCTCATTATCAATCAGTATTTTTTGAGATGTATGCAATGGTTGAGTTTTGATATAATTTCCTTGGTGTACTGAAAAAGATAAAACAACATCATTCACGTCACTAGTTGAATAAATCATTCCAATTACATCGTCGAAAAACTGTTTTGGTTTATTTGAAATAGACTTGAACTTTTCATTTGTATTTTTTAAGGAAAACATTCTATCTAGAGCAAACGTTCTAAATTCGTCTTTATTAATTGTACCGAAAACATACCAACGATTCTGATACTGCTTTAGAAGATATGGTTGAAAAAAGTAGTTTGTCGTTTCATTTTTTCTAAAATTATGATATTCAAAGTTGACTGATTTTCTTTCAACAGTAGCGTTTAAAATACCTGATAATAATTGCTCTTGAATAATCTGTTTATTTCGATCAAAATCTATGTATTCAATATTTTCCGCACTTTTTAATAAGGTTTGATTAATAACTTTTGCTGTCTGAAACAATTCAAAAAAGGAAAGCCATTCTTCGGTTTCCTTTTTTGATTCTTCATCTATATAGTATCCTTTTTTGTTTCGATCATATTCGACATCAATTAAACAAGTTTCTCGTATTGATTTAAAATCTCGCTGAACTGTCCTTTCACTGCACGTTACATAACCCTCATCAATTAGCTTATTAATAATTTTATTCAGCGAAGGATAATTGGTCTTGTTCACAAAATATAATATGGTTTTTAATCTGTCTATCGATTTACTCATGTTGATTTTTTTATCGAAAGTAATCATTTACAGCGACAAGTATTGGCGGTTGCGGAAAGTAGGTTTGTCAAACGTTAGAAATACAAGATAATTATCGTATAAAAAAGATATTATGAAAAAATATATAATTGCAACACCTGATAATTATGATGATTTTAATTATTTAGAATCGGTTTGTTTTGGTTCAGGTGTGTTTTTTGAAGAAAATTCAATAATATATAACTCAGGTTCAGGAAATGAATTATTAAATATACCAAAATTAGCTAGATATCTTGAATTAGAGTGCCGAACTTTTTCTGCAAATTGGTCTAAAAATGGTGTTTTGGCAGGAAAAATTAGAAATCAAGAAATGATAGTTAACGCTACACATTTAGTAGTTTTTAATGATGGGAAATCAAAAAGAATAATCCATTTAATTGATTTAGCTAAAAAAAACAAAGTCCAAATTATACTTTTTACTATAGAATACAATTTAGTTTTATCAATATATACTTCATATCACAAATATGAGAATATTAACTCCCTAGAAGAATTAGTTATGGAAATGGGAAATTTAATAAATAAAAAAAATACTGCTCATAAAAATCAACAATACGAATACATGGCAAAGATTCGAGACATTGAAAGACATTTATCCAATAAGGCGGAATTTTATGCTGATTATTCATTTTAATATAAAAACACTCATGAAAACAAACGTAAAATCTTTGTATTGTTTAAATAATTCTACAAATGAAGTAATAAAAAAAATAAAATTAAATACTAATTTTTCAGACTTTGATGAGAAATCAGGAGGAATATTCACAGGTGAATTAATAGTTATTGGTGCAAGACCCAATATGGGGATAGAAGAAACTATTTCATTGATGTTTTCTAACATTGCACAAACAAAAAAAGTCCTTTTTACTTCGTTGTATAAAACATCAAATGACTTTAAAATCCTGTTCAAAAATCACAATGTTGATTCCAATACAGAAAAAAACATGTTTTTCTATAAAATAAAACAGAATAATTTCGAGGATGTTCAAGTTACCATTATTAATTTGATAAAAGAAAACAACGTCGATTTCATAGTTATTGAAGGTTTTGAATACTTAATTGATCACAACAAAAAAGGATTAAATAACGAGATTAGTTTCTCTTTAAGACAAACTGCAATTGACCTGAATGTTTGTATTCTACTAAAAGTTCCAATTAATAGAAAAACAGAAAAGCGTGGTGGAGAAAGAAAAGCAAATGTTTTTGATATTCTATCTTTTAATGGTCTGGAAAACATCGCAGATAAAATATTATTTACACATAGAGCTGATTATTATGGCTTCACATGTGATGATGATGGGGTTTCTGTTATTAATCAAATTGAATTAATTATAGCTAAAAACAATTTAAAGGAGACAGGAAGTGTCATTTATCAGTTATAAATGAAAGAATTTTAAACCAAAATATATATTCGCAAAAACGAATCGTACAAAAATAAAAAACAAATCGTACATAAAAATAAAAATTTAATTACCTTTGAAATGATTTAGGTGGTTAGGTTAGGTTGATTAAAGAAAAGCGATGAGACTCCCGTTTCATCGCTTTTTTAATTGCTCTTTAAATAATGTTTAAATAGGATAATTAGCAGTAAATGTCTCAATCTTTTTCTTTGGTGGTTTCTTTGAATTACTATTCCCAACCGAAACCGTTTGTTCAACTGTAAAAGTATACCAGCCATTTGCTTTCGTGTATTGCTTCAAAACTTCACTTGGATAACTTGACAACAGAAACTTACCTTCAAGTCGTGAGAGTAATTGTAAGAGCCTTTCGAAATCATCTAATGTATATCCATCATAATGCCCACAATCAGAATTGTAATACGGTGGATCAACGTAGAAAAAGGAATCTTCTCTATCTCTTGAATTAATGATTCTCAAAGCATCTGTACACTCAATCTGAACATTCTGTAATCTAATAGCTAAATCTTCTGTAAATGAATCACGTTTATTGGCTATTTTCTTTGATGTAGTGTTCTTTTTAACATCATAACCCCATGTTCCATCCAACATTGCAGAAAAACTTTGTGTAGATAAAACCCACACAGCCCACGCACGATCTATTTTATCAAACATGTGAGGATTTTCATTCATTACTTTGGCATCATGATGAATTGAACGGCTATGTAAGGATATACGAATCCTTTTCTCTAACTCAATGAAATTGTTTTGACATATCTCATAAAAATTAATTAACTCCTTATTTGTGTCGTTAATTACTTCTACATTGGACTTATCTTTTGCCCAAAATACTGCTCCACCACCTATAAATGGTTCACAATATAAATTGTGGGTTGGTATAATTGGTAAAATCTTACTTACAAGATTCTGCTTTCCACCGTAATAGCTTATTGGTGTTTTTTGTTTGGTTTTGACTTTGGTTTCCATACTCTTATTTATTATATTTGTAATTCCTCAACAAAAAATAGCACATCATAACTTAATGAAGGCTTTGACGCCCTCAGTATAGGTACTGATGTGCTTTTCTTTTTTTTGTTGAGGAACTTAAATAAGAGGACTGAGGGCGTTTCTTACTCCGCTGGAGTAAAATCTAAATAATACGATTTACCAACCTCAAAAAACTCACTTGCTGGAACCTTTCCATGGATTGCAATTGTTAAATCTCCTGAAGGGGTTGCTGTATTAAAATCTTTATTTTCTCCATTTTGACCCATTACTGCTGTCATTTTTACTTTTTTGTCCCATTCGTTTAGCTCAATTGAATTGCAACGGAATTTGGCTCTTACTAAATTTGCCATGAAATTTTATGATAATTATATTTATATATCTATTTTAATCCCCGATATATTTAAGGGCGTTTCTTTTACGCTGCTCTATAAGAAGACAGTAAATGGCAGAAATATTCAAGATTTGCAGGAATTGTTGACGCTGTCACAATTGTACAATAAACATTTCCTGTAGTACCAATATACATATCCCAATGCTCCCCATCTTTAAAATAAAAAGTATGCATATCGTAAGCAGGTCTATACCCAATAGGCAAAGTTGTAACTTGAAAAGCTCCACCTGTAACACCAGTTGTATTCAAAGCTAACGATCCTTCAAATGATACTATACCATCAATTGATTTAAATGCTGTAAATGGTTGATTAACATTTATATTTGGTTCTAGCGTTAATGTAATAGGCTCTCCAATATTTAACTGTGGTCTTATTGCTTCAAACAAAGTTAAAGCATCATCATAAATTGTAAATCCAGCAGGAACTACTGTTGATTTTTGAACTTTACCTGTTCTAACTTCATACGTTTCATTAATAGATAAATTTTGAAATGTTTTTGTTCCTGCAGAATCATAATCTACATTGATCATCCAATACTCAAACTCTCCACTAATTGGGTCAGTATAAGAATGTGTTGGGACATAACATACTTCCCCACCAATGGAAACATAACCTTCTAAAATAATTGTATTTCCAGCGTCTAATACTTTTTCACATCCACTTAAAATAATAGCCGTTGAATCAGTAATTCCGTAACTACTCATAACTCCTTTGAACGTTTCAACTATCCCTGAGTGGATATATCGAAAATCATTTAACTTTAATGGTAAACCACCAAGATCAGTTGTTTTAAAATTATTCATATTTCTTGTATTTTAAAGCGCTTTCCTGCGCATCTGTATTTGTTAATGTAATATTTCATCAAATTTTCATCGTAAATCAAACCAATAGGAACAAATACTATAAAGTCAAAATCAGTATAAGTCACAGAGGAATTGAATAAATACAAATCTTCTGCTGACTCTGAATTATTAAATAAATACGTTTCTTCATTATCCTCCGATTCATTGAATAAATAAACGGTTGGTGACTGCTCAGCATCATCTATATAAATTCGTCTAAGCGTATTATCAAACTGATCGTTCAATAGATGTTCCAAGTATATGACTTGACCATTAAAAGTCAATTCATATTTCTTTGCTTCAAAAAACTGATAAAAGTTTTGTTGAACTTCAACCAATGGTTTTAACGCTGCAGTTAGCATACTCATCATATTAATACCTCTCAAAAATGGAGGAAGTAATATTTCCATTAAATAATACAAATCAATGACTATCATGCTTGAATATATGTTATCGTTGCTGATAAAGGATAATCAGTATCAACTTGTAAATAGCCTGCATTTGGATTATAACTATCTGCCATTACGACATAAGGATTTGTACCATATTTAACCTCTGCAGTTTGAAATACTGGATTTATTACTCCGATTGATTGTTGAATTTTATCCGTTAATGCTGTCGGTGTGAATATTCCGTCAAAAGGTAATCCTTTACAATAATTATTAATTGAATCTTCTACAGGAAAAGTACCTGGTGTAGAAATCAATTCCCCTGTTGAAGTCATAACTAAAGGATCATAATAAATTTTGTAATGAATTTTCAATAAATCTGCATCTCTTGAAATTGAACTTATAATTACTCCTGCAAATTTCACTTTTTGAATATATGCCACAAAAGCATCTAGTTCAGGCGTGGTTAATGGTATTGGAGTCTCTCCTGAAAGCTTTGCTAATTTGATTAATACTTGACCACCAACCTCATTAACAGAGGCAAGTTTGACAATTTGGTTTGCCGTTGTAATAGGAGAATATTGATAAATATCATTCACCATCACGAGAGCATCACCGTATTGAAACTCCAATGCTTTTGTTCGATACCATTTCAATTGACCAACAATAAGTTGTAAGGCTCTATTTTCAATCCATAAAATATGTTCATCAAATAATTTTTCATTTGTCCATATAGCTACAGCCATTACAAAAAAGAGTAATCTCCAAATAGCAACTCTACTCGCTGATGTAAGATCATCTAAAAGTGTTTGAGATGAATCTATACTTGGTTGTAGAGTATTCAACTCAGTCATGGTTTCCTTTTCAGAAACCATGACATTATATATTGTTTGTATACTTCGTGCCATTATTCAATAATTAATTGTTCCGTTATTTTTTCTTCAATAATTGTTCGAATATTTTTAAGCTCTAAAAACAATTCAGGGTGATTAGTTGCAACATCTAATATTGAAATAAACTCAGTTTTATTTTCAGATTGACATAATATTCTAGGTTTACAACCGTGTTGGTCGGTACTAAGTTGTACAACTACTTTAGTGAAATTAACACTATAAGCGTTCTTGAAAGTCTGTTCAATATGCAATACATTTTCAAGTACGTCAACATCATAACGTTTATCATCGAACAATGATGAAACTAAACTTTCATTAAAATCAATAACTATATTTTGTAAATTCATAATTTTATATTTTTATATTTAATATTCAACATCTACGTCCTCAATAATTGAACCTCCCGTTACATTTGTTAAAGCATAACTACCTTCAGTTATATATAAAGTACTTAAATTAATAACTGTATTAAAAGTATATGGTACTCCAACTACTAATGCTTCCAATTCAAAATAGTCATTACTTGCTGTATATGTTGCTATAACAACAGTATTTAATGCGCTAGCATTGATAAGCGAAGTAATTCTAGCAGCCATTAAAGCTTTTGTATTATAAGTTCCTGTATTTGATTCAGAAATAGTAGTAGAGTTTATTGCTAATGATGTTGTAGCAACTGCAGAAACAGTAAATTTCATTTTTTGTTTCTTTCCAGATAGCAACCCTAGTAGTGAATTAGTATTTAATCCTGATGACAATATTTTTATATCTCTATTTGATGTTTCAACAGTAATAGGTAAACAATTTGATTCAGCTACAGTTATTGTTCCGCCATTAGAAATAATTTTACCGCCTTGAAATCTAATCCCTGCATTTTTATATGTTCTATCAGTACCAACCATATTAATTGATCCTGAAGCGGACAAAAATATAATACCTGAAGATAAAATAAAACCTTGCTGCATATCAGCAAAATACATTGGACATAAAATATTTAATCTACCTCCTGATACCATTTGACCAGTATTATATAGTAAACCACTTGTTACACTATGATTTGCTGCAATATTTAAAACCCCTCCACTAACATTTAAATTTAAACCACTAGATTTAAGTATAATTGTGGAAATTCCACCACTAATTGCAACTGTAGGGTAATAATTACCAACTGTAGTTTGGACGTTTCCACCACTAACAGCTAGATTTGTTGTCATTCCTCCAATAACTACACCTGCAACTACTGTTAAATATTCTGTTCTTCCATTTAAAATTAATGAAATACTATCAACATAAATACTGTTTGAACTTCCGTTAATAACTGCATCACCATTATAATATCCTATTTGATAACCATAAGTAGCACCACAACAATAAGCTACATTAAAGACTCCACAAGTAGCATGTATACCAGCTCCTACCGTTGAAGTTACTACCGATGCATTAATTACGTATGATGACGATGAATTATTACTTCCCCAACATCTTACTGCTGTAGCAGCAGTACTTTTTATACTTCCAATATCAGCTAATGTATTACCATTTCCTCCCCATCCTAACCATATCGCCGCATTTCCTGTTGAACCACAGTAAATACCTTTTGTTTTTAATTGGTATAATGAATGATTAATTATACAAACATCGGTGGTTGAACTACAAATATCAAATTCAAAAGTAGCAGTTGTTAGGGATGGACTTGTAGAAGAATCACCCATGTTGAAAATTTTACCTGTGGTTGCAGTTTTATAAAATTTACCATTTCCAAACACACTACCTCCTGATGTAAAACTAACTAAATTAAACATTGAACCTGCAGTTGCTTTGTTGAAAATAGCACCTGTATATATAAACCAATTTACCCCCTCTTTTGCTAGTCCGTCTGTTGCAGTAGTAGTAATTGTATATGTTCCTGGACCTACAAATATTGTTTGTCCAGATGTTGCTGCTGCAATTGCAAGTTCAGGAGTGGTGTAATAAGTAGGTATTCCAGTAGTTAAATTGTTAATCCAAATAATTCCACCTGTAGTAATTGATAAATCCCCACTTCCTAATAAACTTACACCTCCAAGTGTTTTAATATTGGTACCACTAATTAAGGTAGCTTGTTTAGCCGCTATTAACGCAGTAATTGTAGTAGCAAAATTAGGGTCGTCTCCTAATGCTACAGCTAGTTCATTTAAAGTATCAAGTGTGCTAGGAGAACTATCTACTAAATTCGCTATTAGTGCTTGTATTTGATCATTTGTAGCCTTAACAGTCGGAAACAAAACATCATTGATTGTACTAAAATCCGTTGCTTTATTTGCGGAGTTTTCTTTAGAGTTCAGCTGTGTTTGAACAGGGGACGTAATACCTTTTAACCTCGCAAACTCTACAAGACTTGGATATGTTGAAACAGACAATGAAAGCACATTGTTACTGGAGTCTAAGTATAAAATCTGATTTGGTGTAACATTTAATAATCTAATATTAGTCATTAAAGGCATTACCAAATCTGTTACAGCTCCTGTGTATGGAACTAAACCTGCTAAATCTGAAGCATACGAAGCGATTAATGCAAGTATATTTACTTTTTGAGCATCTGTAAAATGTTGGTAATCTCCAGCATTCAATCCATCCAATTCATTGTGTGCTATCTCCGAAACATCATTGAAAGTACTATCATTAATATCTCCTAAAACTTCTCGAAGTTGTGCTGGAGTTATTTTTCTCAGTGTATTATCTAAAATATACTCTGTGATTTTTGCTGCTATTTCTGTTCTTGTTAAATTTGCCATGACTAATTAAAACCGTTTGAAAATCCGAATGAAAACGCACCATAATACTCGTTGCTTACTGATGCTAATTGTTTGTTTTGTTTGATGTAATGATCCACAATTTCTTTTTGAATGATGTTTGGTATAAAAAATATTTGAGTTGGAAGAATTGGTAATTCCACCATATTATTTGCTTTCAATACATCAAATAATTGTTCTATTGATCCACTATGCTGAAGTGTAACATCTAGAATCGTTTGATTGGGTAAAACCGTTACTTTAATCATAATTTGCTTGTATTTCGCAGTTTAATAATTCATTATCCAATTGTACAAAAGTGTTCTTTGCACCATCACTATCTAAGTGAAGTTTTATTTCTCGCTCCAATGTTTGTCTAACTGTAGCAGTCATTGGAGCATTTTTATAATCTTCTATTCCAATGCCTAACCAAGGTGACGCTTTATAGTTGCCAGGATTAGCAATCAGAACATGCTCCACGTGTTGTAAATCTGAAACATCGACTTTAAAATCTCCGTTTGCAAACTCCAAATCTCCATTGTATATAATATCTTTAGCCATGTTTTACTTTGTCGTTTTCAAAATCTGTTTGTATCGGAACTATCAAGGGTTGAGCAAACCAAGCTCCTGTTGCTACTTTAAGTGCTGCACCTCCATCATTTGGAACGGTAACCCACGAAGCAAAGGCTTGTTTTAAAGAATTAATATCATTTTTCAAATCTTCTATTTCTGAATGAACCATTTGTGATTTTACAATACCTCCAAATGTATCTCCATTAAATTCTATTAAATCAGTTTTTAAATGGTATTTAACTATTTCAGAAAAAGCAACAATAAAAAGTGAAGCTATCTTACCTTCAATCATTCCAAGTAAAACGTAACTTCCAATAACTGGCTCAATAAATATTCCTGATTCTTCTGAATTGACCACCGACTTAATTCTAACTTCATCTATTTCAGCTCCATTATTAATTTTAACAGTTGCTAACCAATTGGTAGAATCAAAATCGGTAACAGTACCTAAAATAATATCGGGTTTTGTCATGTCTTTGACCATTCGTCTTATAGCTTCTACCATACTCATATTCTTGCTCCCAATTTTATTTGTTGTCTATATCCTGAAACACCAAAAGAGTAATTTACACCATCAATCCAGTAGCTTCCCGTTTTGTCGCTTTCTTCTTTATTCCTTAACTCAAGAATGTCTCCAGTTGCAGTAAATGGTTCACCGAAAAGAGTTAAATCTCCTCTGTAACCATCATACATTAACCGCTCTTTTTCTTTTTCAGCAATTTTTTGAAGTTCTGCTTTAGGTAAATTATAGAAGTTCAATGTTCTACTTTCCCCATCAGGATCTCCTAACTCAATTTCATGCTTTGTGCCATTTGCCATATTTGAAATGGCAGTAACTTTTATTTTCACATCGTCCTTCTCAGCATACTCTAAACTATCAGATACGACATTGTAATTCAATTCAACGATTTGTTTTTTTGACGTTTCTTTATCATATTGCTTTCCAACTACTAATTTCCCATTTCTGAAAAATGAATAGATTCCGTAATCATTTTTGAGTTCGTTTAACAATTGTGCTGCAGTTATTTTATGAGCAACAAAACGTGGTAATTCAATATCAAAACAATCGATTTCATAAGGAATGTTTCTTGAAAGAAAGGACTTGATTGTTTCATTTTTAGCAATATCATTTACTTCAATTTGCTTTAGCTTCCACATCATGTCCTCGACCTCTATCACGACTGGAACAGTTGGCTTAACTCTAGCAACAAATCCTTCAAAAATTGTATTTAAATTCCCATTGTACCCAATTTTAATTACAACTGTATCTCCCTTTTTGATTTCAGTACGTAATTTACCTTTATCAAATTTAAGAGCAGCTGGTAAAACAATTTGCCCCTTTTGAGTTTGTTCCATCCATGAACTTTCTATTCGAACTTCATTAACGAAATCAAAAGTGTATGAACCTATTTTAATATGTGATGTTAGTATTTCCATTAGATATTGAATGAAGTTGGTAAATCACTTACTTTTAATGGAATTGGAGTATCACTTACTGCGGAAAAAGAGTATTGTTGACAATTGATATGTGGAGATTTTGGACAATCTACATTTTCAATAACGATTTCAAAAACACCTAACGCATTCAATATCTCATGTTCTATTTCAATGGTTGTTTTCTTCTTCATAAAGCGATCAAAAGTGATTACTTTTTCCAATGGATATTGCCATCCAGCTGAACAAATAAGACCTGATACATTGATTATGTAATCTCCATTATTAATGAATTCTTTCACAGACGAATCTCTTCCCTGTACAATAGTTTTAACAATAGTTTTTGGTAAATTCCAAGAAACAACTGCGCTATCTAACAATAAATTACTTTCTCCTGATTCTGTACCCTTCAAGGTTAATGGTTGAAATAAAGGAACACCAGCAAATGATGCATTTGGGTTTATACCGTAATCTTTCATTTCGTATGGAGTCTTCACTTCATAACCGAGTGCTATTTCAGTTGCTTGTTTTAAAGCTAATTCGTACTCTATTTTATCCCGAGAAGAAAGAAGTTTATTTACTGCGGTACCAAATTGCGGAATATAGCCCATTGTTGGACTCATTGCTATTAACGATGCTATGTTGAATGTTGCTTTCATTACATTGATACCTCAAAATCTCTTACTGCAGCAACCATAGCTTCAGTAATTTGTTGTTTTACTTGTGCTGCACCTTCTTTTAAATTAGAAGTACTTATATTTATTTCTTTTACAAGGTTTTCTATGCGAACATTTATGTTTTTCATTTCTCCTCCTGCACCGCTGTAGGTTTTATCTGAATTAGTAGAATATCCTGTTGGAGATACCAAAGGAGAAGCATTAGAAGATTGCGTTTTTGTAGATTGCGTTTTTGGATTAACAGATCTATCTTTGTTTTTAGAAGAGAATAATTCTTTCCCTAATTTCTGTGTAGCCGATTGACTTTTTTTAAGTGCTGCTTCTGAATCTTTAATAGAATCCTCACCCCAAACAAGCCATTCAGACATTGATGATACACCTTTTCCCTCTGAGCGCATTTTTTCAATACGTTGTCTTTCTAGGATATCCTTTTTAATTTGTTCTTTAAAAACCTCTGCCTTAGCTTCTTCTTGAGCTCGCTTAGTAATTGAAAGAATTAAATCTTTTTCAGCTTTATTTATGTCTTCAATTTTTCCCTTTTGAAGATCATATTTTTTAAGAATATTAGGGTATTTGTCGTCTAATTGTTTTAAAGTATCCTTATATTCATCAGTACCCTTTTTAGCTCGTTTTAATTTATCAAACAATAAAGTCAACTCTACTCGTTCATCTATTGTCTGATCTATTACTCTTTGTTTTACAGTCGCATTTAACTGTTCTGATGCTGTTGAAGAATTAAACGCTTTTGATAAAGCATAAATACCCACAGCCGCAGCTGCAACTCCTGTTATTAATAACCCAATAGGATTTGCATTCATTGCAACATTCCAAAGCCATTGAGCTGCGGTTGTAGCTTTAGTTGCTATTGTTGTAGCTAACTCTGTTTTTCCTAACCATTTTATAGCATTTACAGACCCGCTTATCAAAGGGATAAACGAACTAAAAGTAGTAGCTAATTGTGAAATAGGTTCTAAAAACGCTGTTGCTCCTCCAGTTGCTTCAAAAAATGAAATTTTAGCATCGGCAATAGACGCTTCCATTCGTTTCACTTTTTCTGCAGTGGTTTCCATTACAACATTAGCTTGATCTTGTGCTACTGTTGTATTTGTTATTTTTTTTGTTAATTCATCTTGAGCATCAACAGAATTTAATAATATTTGAGCAGCTGCAGAATTTTCAACGCCAAACATTTGTGACATGATTGTGGCATCTCCTTGGGCTTTCTTTAATTCTCGAAGTCGTGATGTGAATGGAAGGGACGTATCAGAAACAATACGCATATCAACGCCCAATTTTTTCAACTTCATGGAAGCTTCTTTGGGAATAATATCATCACCTGCCATTTTACCTAATACGTTTCGCAATGCTACACCTGCTTCCGAACCTTGTTTCCCTCCTGCAGCTAAAGATTGAAGTGCCGAGTTCGTTTCTTCAAAAGACACCTTGGATTGCTTGGCTTGAACTCCTGCTACTTTTAAGGCTTCACTTATTCCTGGTACTTCAGCTGCTCCTTCTTTTGCTCCTGCTGCCATGACGTTCATCATGCGGGACATTTCTTTTTGAGCCTGTAATGGATTAGATAAATCAACACCGTATTGTAACATTGCGGTAGTTAAAGCATCGGTAGCTCCAACTGCATCTCCGCCCATAGTCTTTGAGAGAACACGAACATTGCGCTCCATTCCTTCTAAGGCTTTTTGATTTTGACCAATACCTGGTCCTAATCGTGAAAGAATTGTTTTATAGGTTTCTAATGAATCAGAGGCAGTACCTCCGAATTCTTTTGCAGATTCACGAGCTTTTTGTCCGAGCAGATCTAATTGTTTTCCAGTAACTCCCGTAATTGCTTCAACATCTGCCAAAGCAGAACTGAATTTTAATCCTGGTGCATTTAAATCTTGAAACCCTTGATTCAGGTTTTGAAGTCCTTGAGTAATTGAAACAAAGGATATTGCTTTTAAAGATTGAGAAACACTAGCAAAGGATTTCTTTGAGGTCTGCTCAATATTAGATACTTTTCCATTCAACTGTCCAAACTGCTCTTTGAGTTCTTTTAGTTGCTGGAAAATATCCGCTTTAAAATTAATATCTATTGTTTCGCCTTGCATTGATTACGATGCTTTAGGAAAAAGAATACTGATTGTTTTCAATAATGCTTCTTCCATTTGTTTTCTATCAAAATCTTTAATAAATAATGCCTCCGTTGCCAGTTGCACAAACTTTTCCTCTGAAAGTGTTGAAGGATCAACATGAAAAGTTGCTCTTATTAATGCTGATAATTTCCGTAATTCGTGTTTACCATTATCGACATCAATTAGATTGGAGGCTATAGCTTTGTTATAACAGCAGGACGAATTTTGAATAAGTTATAAACTTGAATCCCTGCAGAAACTTTTAAATCATCTTGCAATTGTAAACGAGTATCTCCAGCTATCCAACAATTTGAAAAACTAAATTCTGCTCGTTTCAAAATATCATTATCAGAACTCATTGCATCAGCTGCCATAATTACTGTTAAATCAGGCTTTTTGAAAATACCTCTTATTAATTCATTATTCTCTCCAATTACATCAATTGCATGAACTTCTCCATGTGTTTTCTTCCATTGAGAAAGTTGAGTTGGATTAAATGTAAAAGCGATTACTGGTGCTTTTGCTTCTTCTGTGTTTTCTGTTTGTATTTTCATTGTTGTTGTTGTTGTTGTTGTTGTTGTTGTTGTAGTTGTTGTTG
>OBEQ012722517.1_pt1 | contig 14019 bp, 14 predicted proteins | sample 1670901 | NCBI WGS metagenome assembly OBEQ01 (sample SAMEA104232315, study PRJEB22302) | groundwater metagenome | biome: forest; feature: aquifer; material: groundwater | place: USA | collected 2011-08-07 | depth 5.4 m
GTCTTTCGCATTGTTTTGGTAGTTATTGCCTCTTTCGTCACCGCCCCAGTATTGTAAAATCTCCCGCATGAGCACCCCGCGGATCATCATGGTGGCGTAGTCGCGATAGTAGGGGACGAAGAGATCTGTTTTCTCCATAGCATAACCGATGCCGACTCCTATCGCTTCCTGCCCCAGCACCGACGCGAAGGTACCTAATTTGCCTGTGCGTTGGAAAGCGACAGCCTTTTTATCAAAAATTCGGGTGAGTACCATCCATTGATAAAATTCGATGAGCAATTCTTGGTTTTCCGCCCATGCGGGTAACTCATTTACCTGGCTGCCGTTCTTATCAATAAATTGGGTGTACTTAATTTTTAACTCACTAAATGGCAGCATAACAATTCCCCCTTAAATAAAGCTTTAGACTCTGGCTTGTTAATTTAACGGCATTAACAATAGGTGCATGTCTGTGTTTGATCGCGTGTGTGATGGATATTTCGATAGGTGAACAGATGCCGTTAAAGATTGCGATAATCTCTGGCAACTCAGAAATTGGGAAATGTAGCTTATACTGGCCAGGCTGGCCGATTGCTGTGAAATGGTCAAACATCGTTATTCTCCACAAAATCAGCGGTGGCAAACTTTTCAACGAAAACGCTTTTGGCGCTGGTTTACTAGGTTGTCTCAACCACTATAAAGTGATGTCTTTATTCAAACTTTGTGAAAGTTCTTTAGTTAGTATAGAGCAAACATATAAGATTTGAGGCGGATGTTTTATATAATAATGTTATAAAAGTTTGTAATGAGTAAGGATGATATGGCACAAATGAAGGAAAATAATTCGCTGATGGCAACGCCTTACGGCAGCTTTAAGCTAATGCGTCATGCTATCCCGCAAACAGACCCCCGTGAGAATACACTGCGAGCATGGAGCGCGGCTGATGAGTATCTACTTGAATATGTTGCTGACAGGGATTATGCGTTAAATGAAAATATCGTTATTGTGAATGATGAATTTGGTGGGTTAACGGTGCCGCTCGCGAAGTTTCGGCCCAGCCTTTTAAGTGATTCTTATGTCAGCCACCGAGCGGTGCAATATAATTTGCAGATAAATGACATCCCCCTGGACAATGTCAAATTGTTATCGCCATTTGATGAGCTTAACAAACCCATCGATTTTGTGTTTATTCACATCCCCAAAACCCTGGCGTTGCTGGAATATCAACTCATGAAATTGCGTGGCTTGCTCAATCCCGAGAGTAAAATCATTGCCTCGGCCATGATAAAACACCTGCCTTCTTCTGCCATAGCGCTGTTTGAAAAGCTTATTGGACCAACGACTACGTCTTTGGCACAGAAAAAAGCGCGCCTGATATTTGCGGACCCGTTATTTGCGGAGAACCATCCGGTTATCAGCATTGATGAGTCAATCTATCCAGTGCGTTACACATTAGAAAATACCGATTATGTGGTAACGAATCACGCCAATGTCTTTTCCCGTGACCAGTTGGATATTGGTACACGATTTTTCATCTCTGCAATTCCCGAAATGGCCGGTGCAACACGCATCGTAGATCTTGGCTGTGGCAATGGAATTGTTGGCCTGATAGCGGCTGAACGAAATCCCCAGGCCGAGATACTTTTTATCGATGAATCGTTTATGGCGGTTGAATCGGCCAAAGATTCGTATAGCGGAGCGCAACTACAGAAAGCCTCGTTAGCTAATCGAGTACAGTTTGTCGTCGATGATTGCTTGTCTTCAAGCGTTGAAGCAGGTTCAGTGGATCTGGTCCTGTGCAATCCACCTTTTCATCAACAAAACGTGGTAGGAGATGGCGTTGCATGGCGTATGTTTACTCAGTCAAAACGAGCACTGCGGAAAGGTGGGGAATTATGGGTCATCGGCAATCGTCATTTAAATTATCACAGCAAATTGAAAAGAATTTTTTCTGCGGTCCAGATAGTCGATAGCAATAGTAAATTTGTAATTTGTCGCGCTATTTGTTGATAACCTATCCGCGTCCATAATTATAAAAGACAATGATAATTATGAAAGGAAATAAAAAGCTCGAACAGATCAACGTTGCGGAAAATGGCATTAATGTAATGACATCCCAATAGCTTTTTACTGGCAATTTATTTGGGCTATCCTTAGTATATCGCCCGCAAAACTAGGTCGCCCGTAAAATTGATTAACGAAAAAGGAACGGTCAGAATGAAAAAAATTTCAGCAGTTATTTTAATTGCCAGTCTATTAAATGCCCCGGCCCTGTTTGCAGCAGACGCCGCAGCTGGCCAAGCAAAAGCGGCGGTCTGTGGAGCCTGCCACGGTGCCAATGGAATTTCCACTGTCCCAATGTACCCCAACTTAGCGGGTCAAAAATCGGCTTACATCACCAAGCAGCTAAAAGCATTTCGCGACGGCACTCGCCAAGATCCGGTCATGAGTGCAATGGCTAAACCTCTCGTCGATGCTGATATTGATAATCTTGCCGCTTATTTTGAATCATTGAAGTAAGGTTAAATTCATCACCTGAGTTTGCAAATAGCGTAGGTCTTTAAAGTTGGGCTGGTGCTAAATTTAGCGCTAGCTCATTTGTTCTTAGTGAGATTGTTGTTTGTAAGTTTGTAAAACAGCTATTTGAAAATTATTGCTGGAAAAACGTTTTTCAATACGCTCCATTCGCAGGTTCGAATTGTAGCTGTTGCAGTTTTCAGAATTTTAATTACTCTTCTCGTGAATAACATTTTCTAAATCACTATCAAATTCGCAGTGAATACTCACTATCAAATCTATAAGTAGATAGCGCTAAATCTAAAACCAATCATCGTAAGAATAACTCGACTAGGTCACGTTACGGGTATGCGGAATCTCACGGTTTAGCAGCTGGTTGATATACTATATTGCGCTGTATTATCAATCTGCTAGCTGTCTTTTGGCATGCTCTCGAGTATGAAACTTACCTGGATGTGCTGATGTGCGAGTGTACTAATGATTGCAGAATGTGTAATGTGTAATGTGTAATGTGTAATGTGTAATGTGTAGACCGAAGCACCAAAATATTTTAAGCTGATAAAAATAACTATTAGGTTGGAACAAATTTATTCTCTGCGGTACTTGGGGCTTTTTTAATTTAATAAAAAGGTGCAGAGGTAAAGAGGTTCTACCAATCGCCATTCAATGGCCTAAAACTCAAAGAAAAATAAAAATTTAAGTGTCGCTCTAAAGCGATCTTTTCTTTCTGTAGACCACCATGGATGGCGGGTTGCTGACGCAGATTTTTGTAGCATGTGCTAAGGCAGTATGTTCCCTGGAGGGTTCATGAACTTGGCTAAGGCCATTTTTGTTGTATTCCTAGTGAGTTATAACGTGGCGGGACTTGTTCACGGGCTTTTGTACGTACTTTTTTCCGGACATATGTCAATCTCCTGGGCTGCATCAATTATCTGTAATGCAACGCTCTCTGCATTTTTTCTTATCTATCTTATGACGCTCCAGCCGGCACGGACGAGTATGAAGTTGCCCGGAATACTACTCGTTACCACCTCCTGTTCGCTGCTTATCCTTATCGATTCTTATATCAATGTTGCTGAAACAGCGCCGCTGCTCTATGGCGTATTGTGTGGCGGCATTGGCTCTTATTTTTATGTGTTTTGGTATTCTAATCTCGAACGCCCGCAGGCCATTGGCCTTGGCGTGGGGGAAAAAATTCCTGATTTAAAACTTGAGCGTTACGACAGGAAAAAACTGACCACCGCGAATTTTATCGGTCGTCCTGCCATGTATCTCTTCTATCGCGGCAACTGGTGTTCGCTCTGTCTTTCGCAATTGACCGAAATATCCGAAGAGTTTCATGAATTTTATGACCGAGGTGTGTCTATTATTTGCATCAGTCCACAACCGGAAGAAGAAACCCAAAAACTCGCTGTCACCAATCCTCATCAAATGAATTTTATCGTGGATTCTAGTTGTGAGATTGCCAAGCAACTTGGTATCTGTCATGAACGGGGTCTGCCGATGGGTCTTGAGGTAATGGGATATGACTCTGATACGGTATATCCAACAATAATCATCACCGATAGCGAAGGCATTATAGTTTTTACTCATCAAACCAATAACCATCGCGTTCGTCCTACAGTGGAAGAGCTGATTCATGTATTGGACGACGTAGGTATAACGAGAGAAACTGCCGAATCACTTATGCCCTTGTATAACACCGCGTAACATCGTTGGCGTGTTCCGCTGGTATGTGGGAGACCTTGTTCCAGTGCCTCATTCTCCGTAGACTATTCGACCCTAAAGCGATTAATTCACACGAGAGAGGCAAACTCTGCTGGAAATCCACGGTTCATTCGATCCCAACTTTAAGCAAGTTGTGGATGCATTTCATAATAACTTTATTGCTCACGGCGAGATTGGGGCTGCACTTGCGGTATTCGTTGAAGGTCGTCCGGTAATTCATATTTGGGCAGGCAGCAAAAATCGCAATGCTGATGAGCTCTGGCAAGAAGACACATTGGTAAATGTGTTTTCAGCCACTAAAGGAATATTGAGCTGCTGTCTACTGCGTCTAGTTGAACAAGGAAAGATTTGTCTCAATAGCTCAGTGGCGAGTTACTGGCCTGAATTTGCTGCTCACGGAAAAGATTCCGTACTGGTTTCGCAGGTACTTCATCATGTATCGGGCTTGCCAGCTTTGCATCATGAGATATCCTCTGAAGACCTGTATAATTTTGATAAGATGACCGCGCATTGCGCGCAGGATTTTTTATGGGCCCAAGCGGGTGAACAGCTTATCTATTCCCCGTTTACGTTTGGCTGGATAGTCGGAGAGTTAATTCGGCGTGTATCCGGCAAGACGCCTGGGCAATATTTTCGACAAGAGATTGCAGATAAATTTCAACTGGATTTTTATATTGGCCTGCCGGACAGTGAATTGGCACGCGTCGCCGATCTGCAGCCTTTGGCAGTGTCGTCAATTCTAGGTCTTAAAGAAATAAAAGCACCGTTTAAAGCGAGTGAAATGACTACTCTGCTGCAGCAGGACAATCAGGGGGTAGTGACTAAAGCTTTTACCAATCCAAGCAATCTGCTCAGTAAAACAAATTCACTGCTGTGGCGACAAAGCGAAATCCCTGCGGCAAATGGCCAAGGCACTGCCTACTCACTGGCGAAAATGTATAGCTTATTAGCGACTGCAGGAGCTCAAACAGAAACGGATCTATTGTCTGGCAATACCGTCGCGCTTTGTAGTCAACCGCAGGTGTCGGATGTTGACTTGCTGTCCAAGCAGCATGTCAAATTCAGCCATGGTTTTAAGGTCTCACTGCTGGCGCAGTTGCAGAATTATGTTGCCTTGCCCAATGAGATGCTTGAAGGTTGCTTTGGTCATGCAGGTGCAGGGGGTTCCATAGGCTTTGCCGATCAAAAAAATAAAATTGGTTTTGCTTATGTTACTCGCAGTGTCAGTGATGCTATTTTTCAGCTAGATTCTCGTGCCTGTCGTATAATCGGTGCGTTCTATACAACATTGATTCATGATTAAACCTAGCAAAAGGTAATCCTGTGATAGATATCGAAGCCGTTCTTATTGATTTACAGAGTCGTATCGCTTACCAAGATGATACGATTCAGCAGCTGAATGATGTCATAGTCAGCCAAGACCGCACTATATTGAATATCGAACATCAGCTGAAGGATCTCTCGAAACAAATGCTTGAAATGAGAGAGGAGATGCGCAATCAAGGTGGAATCTCAATTTCGGATGAACGACCTCCGCATTATTAGCACACGATGAGGACAGTCTCATAATGAATGATAACGACGACGAAGAAGAAATGAAGAAATAGTGCGGTGGGAAAGGTAGGAGTTTGCGATGTAATCGCGAGCGGCTTATTAATTTGACTGTCTATCTATTCGAAATGAAGGGCTCTTCGAAATAATAAGTTCGCTCGCCAGTGATTTATTTTTTAGCTTATCTACGTCCTTTACGCTTTGCAGGAGAAAGAGGAACGACATCTTCTGCTTGCAGGCCCTTGTCTCCATCGACAACTGCGTATTCTACCTTCTGTCCTTCAGTTAAGCTGCGATGGCCTTCGCCACGGATTGAGCGATAGTGAACAAATATATCATCTCCGGCGTCTCTGGTGATAAATCCAAAACCTTTGCTGACGTTGAACCATTTTACCTGGCCTTCTTCACGCGGTGCGTTCTGAATGGCGCTGGCACTTGCGCTGGAACCAGTACTTGCACTAGCACTGTGACCTTCAGAATCATCATATTCCTCATTTGAGGGGCTGTTGAGTAAATTTGAAATTAGCGTGCTAACGATGCTTACTAGAAAAAATGCTACTGTACCTCGAACAAAATGGTCTGGTGCTCCCATAACAAACTGAAGTAGCCCCGAACTCACTAAAGCTACTACTAGACTCACTATTACACTTTTAAAAATCATAAATTCCTTTCTCTTTTTACATTAGCGTTGAATGAAAAACCCAGGGTTGCGATCTTGAATCTAGGTTGAAAATGCCCTTAAGCCCATAAATATCAGGGGACGATTTTCTCAGATATACCCTTGCTGGTTAGTTTAGCATTTTTATAAGTCATGGTAGTTATTTCAGTGCAATTTTATGCAGTTTTAGAATTTGCACAAAAATCATTCTTCGACTGAAATGATTTTCTATCTGCCGTGTAATTTTATTCAGAGCCAAAGTTGCGGGGAAAAGAACTGGCGCCTATTGCCCAACTACGATTGACTCACTGTTCTGTATTATAGATTTAAGTTACTGTTTTTGTTTATTTTTACAATTAGAAATAATCTGATAGTATAAGTCCCGCTCAACGGCGGTGCGGGCACCAATTTGCAAAACCATAAAAACGATAAAAACTAAAATCATCGAAATGAGAACCTGCTAGGAAAAATTGATGGCATCTAATAGAGATTATTCGTTGGACTATTTGAAAGGTATTGGCTGTTTTATGATGATGATTGCGCATCTGCCAGTAGCCAATCATTATTGCCCTGCATCAGTCGATAATCCCAATCGTTGTGATCCTACGGCGATATTTATTTCCGATGTGGGCAGTTTGGGGATGCTGTATTTTTTTGCGGTGGCTGGTGTGACGGCGGCCATTCAAATATCAAAATACAATGCGCTAAGCCTGCTTAAATTTTTTAGTTTGTTAGGTGTCGTTGGGTTTTGTTATACCGCCATGATACATCCTACCCTCTACATGTCACCGCGTTTCGAAGTTTTTCAGATAATTGCTTTGGGTTCAATCGCGGTAGTGCTACTAGAAACCTACGTCAAACCCGGTATCAAAGGCTATTTTGTATTGGCGCTACTGGTCTATGGCATTAAATATTTCTTTGATCAACGGCTGCCAAATATAGATGGAGGGGGGGTGTTATTTCCCCATAGGGATTATGTTCCTTGGGCTTTTTTGAAAAATTCGGAAATTGGCGTTAATCCAGGGTTTCCTATTTTTCCTTGGCTGAGTTATTTCTTTGCCGGTTATGCTGCGTATTTTATGCAGAACAAGTGGAATATTTTTTGGGCCATCCTCTTTTTTGTGTTAGCGCTCTACTTCTATATCTTCCAGCACTCTGCAGGACTGTATTACGATAAATTTGATATGACACCGGGCTATTTTGCTATCTCATTCAGCGTGCTATTTATCAGCTTTTACATGGGTAGACGATGGTTTACACAAGCGCCGAATAATTCCGACAATATATTGCTTTTCTTTGGTCAAAATTCTTTGATGGTATTTTACGTACACAGTTTTGGGTTGATGGCAGGGTCTTTACTCTTTCGTTTTAATCAGTACCTGGCTTGGCTGGTTGTTTTTGTCGTCACCTATGGCGCGCTAAAATTATTTAGCAAAATTAAACCTGCCAAAATATTTGAGAACATGAGGAGCTGGTACGTATTGGCGCTACTGGTGCTGATGGTTCCCCTTATTGCATTTCAATCACAGGGCGCGCAGACCATCGTGTTCTTTTTGGAAATAGTCTTCGGGTTTATTTTTGTAATCAATTTTCCATTGGTTGCACAACTATTGAAAAAGAATTGATCCTCAGGAGTGTAGTGAGACAATCGCAGCTGTTGCACGATGCCTTCAGCCGCGATTACAACCAGTCATCAACTGGCAAGTTTACAGTAGCGTTGAATGGGCGATTGAGCGCAGGCTAGCAAGACTCCATCACGGTACTCTAACCAAAAATCGATACCGTTATTTTCCCTGTTAAAGTGTGCGTATTTTGTGGATGCGTCCTTTGGTGAACTAGAATACTTGATGCTGTAGTCTGTCACTTCTTTGGCGTAAGCCATCATAGAAATATTCATCCGCAGCCAATGGTATATCTCCATAAATGTTTCGTCGTGATTGAATAACGATTCGTAAAAATTTATGTGTGCGACCTTACCTGACAATTTTATGCTAGTGCCATTTAAGTCGCTGCTAATGCGAATTGGGGTGGAGGTATCGAGCACCGGGAGTATCTCGAAAAACTCCTTATTGAGTAAGAGTATATCTTTGCGGATTTGGATTTCGACTTTGTCCGGAGCCTCTAGGGTTAACCCGCGGGCTGCAAGTTTGTCGGCTAGCGAAATTATCTCGGCACATAGATTAGGGCTTTTGCGCTGAATTTGTTGCGTTAGAGATCTGCCAGATTTGCGTGGTGTTCGAACTTCAAAATTGATAACTGCCATTTTTTCGACCCTTTTGGTTACAACTGAAGGGTATAGAGCAATCAATGTGCCATTTGTTGAAAAATCAAACCTAGAAAATTCTCTGTTTGCGTTTTTTTAAGTGCCAGAAAGGGGATATTGTTCGATGTAAGCCTATACTCTTATTGATGATTTCCAGCTATTAGGTTTGTAATGTCGAATGCGTGAAGAATTTGAAGATCCCGTGCGTCCCCCTGATAAGCGCTTGCCGATCTTAGATTTCTTTGTCTACAAAAGCTTTAGTTATAACCACGACACACTACAGCGTGCCCGACTGTTTGCTGGCATCGTGTTGACCTACACAGCGGTACTGGTGTTAGCAGCCTTGTATTTGGCGCTATCCACGTTACCTGCCCAGTCAAAACTTATCGGTTGTACGCTGTGTTTGGGCATTGCGGCCTTATTCATCGCGCAGTTAAGTTATCTGCGTTTATCAGCTAAGTTGGAATTATGCAATCAAATGATAATTACCAGTGCTTACCTCGCCATTAATATTGCCATCGGCATTTCCAATGGACCCACAGATTCTCCGGTGACTCAGCTATTGGTCATTCCGCCGATTTTAGCTTTCTGTCTTATTGGACTTCGCAGTGGAATTATATGGACCGCATTGACCTTTCTGGGCTTTTTTATTCTGGTAGCGCTAGAGTTTTCTGGATTTACTTTTGTGCAAATGATCTATGAGCATCACGAAGCCCAAACTCGTTTTCTGGTGATTATGGTTGGACTGACCGCCGTATTGGGCATGATTACTATGTATGAAGTAACCACGTTACGCTTGCGTAAAGAACGCGACATTGAGCATGCTCGTTATGTTTATTTGGCCAATCATGATCAGTTAACTCATTTGGCTAATCGAACTAAATTTGAAACCGTGTTAAAGAAAACCATCCGCTGGCACGAGCGCCGTGACCCAGGTCCGTTGGTAGCGCTGGTCTATCTTGATCTCGACGGATTTAAACCGATCAACGACCAGTACGGCCACCATGTGGGCGACGCCGTATTGCGAATTATCGCGTTGCGTTTAAAAAGCAGTTTAAGAAGCTCTGACTTGGTCGCCAGGCAAGGTGGTGATGAATTTACGATTTTGCTCGATCAGTTGGCCAACAAGGAAGTGATAGAGTCGATCATCATAAAGTTGCTGGAGAAAATAGCGCAACCCATCGAGATGGGAGGCAGTGTGCTGATCGTCACTGGCAGCATTGGTGTATCGATTTATCCTGAGCAGACACGCAATATCGAAGAGCTCAAGCGTTTTGCTGATGCGGCAATGTATCAAGCGAAGTCCGGACGCAATAATTGGTGCATCTATCAATTCGAATCTTCTAGCGCGGAACTGAATTCAATGAGCAACGGGGCTGGCTAAACATTCTTCTTATCACCTATTTTGAGAACTTGATTGTTCTTTTTCGCTTGAAAATTTCTGCTTTTCCCCATGATATTTATAGCCTGCTATTTCTATGCGGTAGGATTTTCGTATACTCCTAGGACGATCAGTTGAACCAGAACAGGGAGAGATTCGGTGAAAGCTCTATGGTTAAATCAAGCTGGGCTGCAATATCGCGATGATTTAGCAGTGCCCGAGCCAGAAGCTGGAGATCAGTTAGTTCGGGTAAATACCGCTGGCCTGTGCAGTACTGATATAGGTTTACTCAATGGCATGTATGATTTTGAGGGGATTATCGGCCATGAGTTTGTGGGTGTCGTCGAACAGGGCGCAGCAGAATTAGTGGGCAAGCGGGTGGTTGGTGAGATCAATATCGCCTGCAAGGTTTGTGATTTTTGCCGTGCGGGAATTCCCAAGCACTGTTCTCAACGACGTGTGCTCGGTATCAGAAAATCCCACGGTGCCTTTGCTGAATATCTTTGTCTGCCGCGCGAAAATATACACCTGGTACCCGATAATCTCTCGTCGGAACAGGCAGTATTTGTTGAACCACTTGCCGCTGCGCTGGATGTACTCGAATACATTGATCTTAGTGGTGATGCGAAGGTGCTGGTTATTGGCGATGGTCGAATGGGGCAATTGATTGCTCGAGCGCTGTTGACAGTGATGCCAAGCATCTCTTTATTGGGCAGACATCCAAGTAAACTCGATCGACTACCGCAGGGCGTTGTTAAATTTAATGACGCCAAACAAGTACAGAATCAAGGTTTCGATTACGTCGTAGAATGTACTGGCAATAGTGATGGCTTTGCTATAGCTCTGGACAAGATAAAACCCCGTGGCAGCATCATTTTAAAAAGTACTTATCCGCAAGTTTTTCACCTAGATGCGGGCCGTATCGTGGTTGAAGAAATTCGAATCTTTGGCTCGCGCTGTGGGGATATTGCAAACGCTCTTGAAGTCTTAGCGGCCGGTAAAATCGACCTAACCAATTTGATTGATGCTAAATTTGCGTTACAGGATGGGCTGCAGGCATTTGAATGGTCGCGACGCAAAGATGTCATTAAAGTTCTGCTGTACATCGATTGAAAGCCCTTTTGATTGGGGACATTTCTCAAGACTCGAATCCCCTATTGCGCTCCTTTAGATTGTTTCTTCCTAATCAAATTTAATTTACGCGCTGAAATTTATTGTCAATTCATTGGCAGGAGATCGTCAAATCCGTTGTCACCCATTAAGTAGTTCTTGCGGTTGCTGAATAAATTCCGTCGCCTCATTCGTCAAAATTAATGTGAATAACTCCCAAAGCTGTGCCTGATTAATGGCACATTCCACGCTAAAGAAGGTCGTCCTTTAGACAATTAAGTAATTTTGCATTTTGCAATGTTGGATTAGACTTAAAATTAACCTGCTCGAAAACGAAGCAGTAATGCAGTGTAACTAGACAGTGGTTGTAGGGATTATGGCAGCAAATAAGTGGTCAACCAGCAAATGGTTAGTTATTTTGGCTGTGATTGGGCTAGTGGGTTGTTCGACAATACACTCCCCCAGTGTTGAATTAGCTAACGAACTTAAAACGGATGAAGATTTTAAAAAAGCAGAATCTTACTTCTATGGTAAAAACCGTCGTATCGATATATCCGCCGCAAAATATTGGTATCGCAATGCCGCAGAACATGGCCATGTTGAGGCACAGTTTAGTCTTGGCGTGATTTGTTCTACGCCGCAAAGCATAGATACAGATTTTAAAGAAGCTGCTTATTGGTTTCATAGAGCCGCCCAACAGGGGCATGCAGCCGCCCAATCCAATTTGGGTTATTTTTACGCATTTGGATTTGGTGTGCCAGAAGATGAAGAGAAGGCGGTTTACTGGTTAAAAAAATCTGCTGACCAGGGTTTTATGAACGGTACTTACAACCTGGGCGTTATGTACGATCTCGGCATCGGTGTTGAAGAAAATGCTAATATGGCGGCAAAGCTTTTTATCGTAGCGGCCGAAAGTGGTGTCGTCAAAGCGCAAGTTGATCTCGGTGTGTTGTATGCTACCGGTCGAGGTGTTGAGCAGGACCATGCTAAAGCAGTTTACTGGTATCGTCAGGCCGCACTAAAAGGCGACAACCAAGCAATGTATCATCTAGGCCAAGCTTATCTTGATGGATTAGGTGTAAATAAAAATACCATGCGCGGCCAAAAACTGGTGAACTACGCGTCGGATTCGATGCCCTATTCTTCAAATCAGCTCTACAGTATTGTCAGTCCGAAATAAACAGAACGCAGAAATTTAGTTAAAAAACGGAACATTTTATTGTTCCGTTTTTTTTAGTGGCCGGTATTTTTCTGTAAAATAAAAGGTCTCGACCTAAGCTGTAAAGAATGAACTCAGGTGGTAGGAAGCACAGGTGTTCTCAATCCTGCAGCCCAACCGCCGTCCGCGAGGAATTCCGCGCCCGTACAGTAGCTACTTTCATCCGAGGCTAAAAAGAGATTCACGTTCGCCACTTCAATGGGCGCCCCTACTCTGGGAATCGGGTGGTTTTTGTAAAATTGGTTCATTTCACTTTTGCTGACGTCACTCACTCCGGCAGCGATGGATGTGTCTATGCCACCGGGGTGTACCGAATTCACGCGAATATTGTAAGGACCTAATTCTATTGCAGCGGCTTTGGTGAGGCCACGCACGGCCCATTTACTCGATACGTAAGCGCTCAAACCATTTTTTGCTTGTAGTCCATCAATGGAAGAGATGTTAATAATGGAACCACCGCCGCCTTTAATCATGAAGGGTATCACCGAGTGTATGCCAAGAAAGGTGCCGAACTGATTCACTTTAATGACGCGTTGGTAATCTTTAGGTGTGGTGTTGATAAGGGATGCGACATGCAATATTGCTGCGTTATTGACAAGTATGTTCAAGGGACCGAATTCTTCGGCTTTATTAATCGCAAATTTCCAATCTTCTTCGTTGGTCACATCTAAATGGACGTATGCGGCGTTTGGGCCCAATTCATTGGCAACTTGTTCGCCTGCATCATCCATGATATCGCCGAGAATGACTTTCGCGCCTTCGCGTATGAAGAGGCGAGCCGTGCTTTCACCCATGCCTCTGGCAGCGCCAGTGATGATTGCGATTTTGCCTTCTAATCTTGCCATCCATTTACTCCTAGCGTTGTTGCAAAAGATGTGGGTTGTCTGTTCTAAATTAAACTGCGTAAGTTTGGTTCATTTGTTAAGAATCTGTTAGCTAAAATGCGATGTAAAGTTAAAACACTATATTTTTCTAGGTTTATGAGCCAAGAATTGTGAACCATTCGACAAGACTTGATGAGTGTGATTAATCAGCAGTCAAAATAATGCTCTCGTGTCTATCTTATTAGGAACAATTATAAGTTCAGCTACGCTCACTTCAATGAGTTATCGATAATTCATGAGGAATCAGTCAGCTTAGTCATAAAGTTATGGTATCTCAAAATAAATAAACTATTATTTAAAAGAGAAATAGTCGTTAAACAAAGACTTACCTGGACGGCAAAACAGGAAAACTTTCGGCTTATCAGCAAATAGTTCTTTGGTATTGGTGAATTCGCTGTAATTTGAACGGTGGAAAAGATGATGAAAAGGCATGTCCTCGATAATGAGCCAAATTCAAAGCTCAATGATAAGTTAGAGAGTGGCTGTATGACTGGTTGTATGAAGAGTGGCTTAGTAAAGTTAGAAAGTGGCTGTAGCCGGTGGCTGCAAATAGCGAGTTTGGTTTTACTGGTTGTTAGCGCCAATAGCCTTGCCATAGATCTCAACCCAGTGTCTGGCTCAACCTTGGAAATCTCCAACATCCTCGGTTATGGCGCGCGGTGGCGGGGGGAAAAGGGTGAGTTTTGTAAAAAGGATCGCCCCTGCACCGTACCCAGCAAATTTAACAA
>OBEQ010877977.1_pt1 | contig 14018 bp, 12 predicted proteins | sample 1670901 | NCBI WGS metagenome assembly OBEQ01 (sample SAMEA104232315, study PRJEB22302) | groundwater metagenome | biome: forest; feature: aquifer; material: groundwater | place: USA | collected 2011-08-07 | depth 5.4 m
CTGGCGCGGGATTGTTACACAAGGGGACTCTACTTCACAGCCTGATACCAACACATTTCCAAGCAAGGTCGCTACCAATTCGACCGCGACAGTCGTTGCTGAAGTCACTACTGTGAAGCTGCGATTACAAGTGACACCTTCCCTTCCAGGAAGTGCCACCGCCTATACAAACACGATCACCTTCATTGCCGTGGCGAACTATTAACCATCTTCTTTCTCCCTATCAAAAACGCTCATCTTCATGGAGCGTTTTTGATATCCGTATGCTACTATTATCCGTGCATGATGAATCCGTTTAAACGTCTTCGTCTCCTTCGTGAGGTGTACGCAGAAGAACGACAAGCGTATGAAGAAGAACAGCATCTTCTTGAGGATGCGCGAATCCCCTCGCCGAATCCAAAAACGATCGCTCATATTGTTCGTGAACGAGCAGATCTACAGCGTATCGTTGTGCATATCGATGAGCTCCTGGGTTTGATTGTGCCTCACGCATCTTTGGATTGGGTTTCCCTCTTTTTTCGTTTTGGATTGACGATCATGATCTTTTATACATTCACCGCTCCTTCTCTGTGGTATTTTCGTGAACAACACGTTCAGACAAAGCTTGTTAATGTTGCTTCTGGCGTGGGCACGACAAGGAATTTTGAGTATGTTCCTATCAACGTTGTGATTCCTACTGAAGGAACGTCCATGAGCTATACTCGGATGAAAACAACCCTCATCCATGCTTCTCCTGGACGTGAAGGCGAGGTTATTGGTCTTGCATCGAGCGGAGAAAAACAGCTTACTATGTTTTGGTTAGAATCCTTTGAAAAAAAACAGGTTCTTTGGAAACAATTTTTCTACGATGAATCTATCGTGCGAATGGGGGCAAGTTCTACCATTTGGAGTGACGTATCTTTATCAGGTGCTGCCGTGGCATTCTCCTCTTCTTCTACGCGTGCTGCTCGTGGAGTTTTAGTCGGGGGTATTCGTGAACAAAAAAAATCACGGCTTATTTTACAAGCTGTAGATGAGCAGGGTCTTCTTTCTGGCGAAAGAATCAGCGTAGATGCTGGTAAACATGCGTCAGAGAGCGTTGATGAGGTGCAGGTATTCTCTTGGGGTGATCGATGGGCTGTGCTTACTGTCACAGTACCGCCAAAAGGCAGTTCCTTGTTGGATAAACGCCAGGTCATTGTACGTATTTTCGATGAAAACCTGCATCTCGTTTCTGATGTTGCACTCAACACCGAAGCTCTTGAAACGGATGTGTTTCCTTCTTTTGCTTCGGTTCCTGGGAATCCTCAGCAGTTTTATATATTCACCAGTGCTCATCCGGCTTTTGAATCAAACAAAACAGGCAGAGGAGATGAATTGTATGCTATTCGTTCTGATGAGAAGGGTGTTATTTACGAATATTTTCAGCTCACCAAGAATGGTCGTCCACATGATTTTTCGCCGAGCTCTCTTGTGCAAGCTCCGCAAGGGACTTTTTTATTGGCATGGCACAAAGTATATGCTGCGGGGGTTGATCAAGATTTTGAAACGGGATATCCAAGATATTCTGGGAGAAATAGCATGTTTGCCCTCAATACAAATCTTGTTCCATTTGATATCATCCCCATATTTGATGGTTCTCCGGTTCTGGAGAAGGATCTGAAAAGACAGGGGGTCACACGGACTCGCCTCTTGCTCTCTGGAAGACATGTGTACGCCTTTTACAATTTGATCGTAGAAGATCCTGGGACAGACACGGTAACCAACGAGGTATACATTCAATCTTTTCGATTGGAACAAGACTACTAACATGTTCACCTTTCTTCCCCCGTTTTCTCTTGATTGGTTAGACTTTAACCGCCTCCTCGACTATTCTTTGGCGATCACATCCATCGGGCTTTGGATTGGTGCGGTGATTGCGATGTTTTTGCTTATCAATTTTATGAAGGGGGTTTGATCGCATAAGCATGTCCACTACAAAACACATTGCCGGTAACGCTGCTTGGCTCATGGGAGCGACGGTTTTGCAAAAAATCGTGGCTTTTGTTTCGTTTTTCTTTGTGGCTAGGTGGAGCGGACCCACGACCACCGGTTCCTATTTTTATGCCGTAGCGATTACCTCTGTTTTTGTTGTATTGGCTGATCTAGGTCTCACTCCTGTTGTCATTCGTGAATATGCTGCCAATCCAGAACGCGGAGCACGGTTTGCAAAAACGGCATTTTGTGCCAAAGCGTTCCTTGTTCCCTTTGCCGTTATTGCGGCTCTGATCTATGCAGCTCTTCGTGGAAGTGATCCATCTATTTTTGTCGCCATTCTTCTTGCTTGCGGAGTCATGTCAGCGGATGCATGTTCGTTACTTTTTTATGGAATTCTGCGTGGATCACAGCAACTTCGTTTTGAAGCGATGGGGATGTTCTTGGCACAATGTGCGACAGCAGTATTTGCGATGGCGTCTGCGTGGTTTTTGGCCGGAAACGTTGCGGCGTTAGTGGGAGCATTATTGCTTGGAAGTTTGTGCAATGTCTGTTGGGCTTGGCAACATGTACGAGGAGTTGAATGGCGAGAGGCGTTTTGGGCCGTGTCAGATCTCAAGATCATTGCAAAGCTTGCCATCCCTTTTGCTCTCGCTGGAATTTTTGTCAAAGTGTATTCCTATATCGATACGCTTTTTTTGGAGGCATTTTGGTCCAAAGCGGACGTGGGACATTATGCGATTGCCTACAAATTAACATACGCCTTTCAATTTTTGCCCCTCACGTTTATCGCGGCTCTTTACCCAGGATTGAGTGCCATGCACGCTCGTGGTGAAAAAGAGGAGCTTCGGCGTACGATACATGGATCCCTTCGATTGATGATGCTCTTGTCTATTCCTGTCGCTGTTTCTTTATCCGCTTTCTCGTCCCTCATTCCGATCATGTTTGGCAAGGCGTATGCACCAGCTGTCCCTATTCTCGCAATATTGAGCTTGGTGCTGATCCCAATCTTTTTAGATTTTCCGGTAGGGTCTCTTTTGAATGCGACGCATCGCGCTCATCTAAAAACCACGTCGATGGGCATTGCCATGGTTGTAAATGTTGTCTTAAATGCTCTTTTTGTGCCCACGTATGGAGCCATTGGTGCGGCATACGCCGCGCTTGTGAGTTTTACCATCCTTGGTCTCGTGGGCATGTTTCTTGTTCGCCACGATGTTGGTATTTCATGGATGGCTCACTTTTTGGGGCGAGGGATACTCGCGGCGTCCACCATATATGTTGTTTTGCGATTCTTGGGCCAACACCTTCCATGGATTCCAGCACTCATTCTTGGAGTTATGTCGAGCATTGTGCTCTTGGGTATCTGGCACATCTTGATCAAAGATGATGTGATGATGGTATGGAGCTGGATCAAACGCCGCTGTTAACCCTATACACGCTCGAATATCCACCACAAAAAGGCGGGGTGGCGAGTTATCTAAACGGTCTTGTCCATGCCTTTGGAGGCGGTCTTTATGTTGTTCATGCGAGCGATGTTGTTTGGAATTTTTGGCCGCGCTGGTTGCCGCTTGTTGGCGTCATGCGTCGTGATCATTCGAAATACGGATTATTAGTGAGTCATGTATTGCCCGTTGGAACGGCAGCTCTCTTCGCGAAGTTTTGTGGAGGTCGATCATATAGTGTGATGTTTCACGGGCTTGATCTTTTGTCTGCAGAGCGTTCGAGGTGGAAGCGTTGGTTAGTTAAAACCATTGTGCAGCATGCGTATCTTCTTATCGTTAATTCCCATACGACGGCAGATATTCTCGCGCGTTTTACCTCTCGCGCTTCTCTTGTTTTAACGCCGGGTATTTTTCCAAAAAGGCTTCTCTCCAAAAAAGATGCGCGTGTCACTCTTGGCGTTGGGCTGGAGGAGAAAGTGGTTCTTGCGGTTGCGCGTCTTGTTCCTCGCAAGGGGATTGATGTGTTGATTGAGGCTGTTCATTCCCTCAAAACCGTGGCGCGTCTTGTTGTGATCGGTCAAGGTCCGGATCAGGCGAGGCTTGAACGTCTCACCCCTCTTTTGACGCACGTGACAGATCAAGAACGCGATCTTTGGTATGCCGCAGCGGATGTGTTTGCTTTGCCTGTTCGTGAGGAAAAAAATGATGTGGAAGGGTTTGGTATTGTTTTTTTAGAAGCGGCGATGGCAGGGTTGCCGGTGGTCGCTGGGCAGAGTGGGGGAGTGTCAGAAGCCGTCGTAGATGGAGTGACAGGAGCGCTTGTTCATCCGCGTGATGCTGTGGCTCTTGCCAAGGCGATCGACGCTTTTTTGAAAGATCCTCTGCGTGCTGAGGTCTTTGGCAACGCGGGGAAAAGGCGTGTGTTGGAAAGCTTTCGATGGCACGATCGTGCAGCAGCCCTCAAAGCGGCGCATCCTCTCGTTTCCATCGTCATTCCTGTCTATAATAGAATACATCTCCTCGAAAAGACTTTGCGATCTCTTGTTCGACAAACCTATCAAAACTTTGAACTGATCATCATCGATGATGGATCGTCTCAAGATGTTACGTCTGTTGTGGAGAAATATAAAAACAAGTTCTCCATGCACGTGGAACGGTTGCCGTGTAATCAAGGAGCGCCTGTCGCACGGAATAGGGGCTTTACCCTCTCACGAGGGGAGTATGTTTTGTTTTTAGATGCGGATGTCGTGTTGCATTGGTCTGCTCTCGAACGATATGTATCGACTTTACGCGAGCATCCGCGGGTTGACGTGGTGTATGCCTCGTTTCGATTTTCGGGGAAGATTTTTCGTGGTCGTGCGTTTGAAATGGATGCGCTTCATCAAGGAAACTACATTCACACGAGTTCCATGATCCGTCGTGGGGCTTTTCCGGGATTTGATGAACGTCTCAAAAAGTTTCAGGATTGGGATCTGTGGCTTACGATGACGGCGCGTGGATCAACTATGTATTTTATTGATCAGACCCTTTTTTCTGTGCATGGCGGAGGCACGATGAGTGCGTGGTTGCCTCGCTTCGCGCACCGTATTCCTTGGGAGTTGCTAGGATGGATGCCAACTTCCTTAAAGCGATATCGGCAAGCCGAGTCTCTCATAAAGCAAAAATACGGAATCGAATAAGTCTAATATGTCCTCTTCTTTTTTGTGGTTTGCAAGTATCGTCATGCTCGAGCTTGTTTCTGCGTTCACCAGCTTTTCTGGAACTGCTCACAGCGCCGCCCTTGTCATTGCTGCGTTCATCATGATGTTTTTTGCCTATCGATATCCTTCCATCGCGGCGAGCGCGCTTCTTGTGGAATATGTTATCGGCTCTAAAGGAGCGTTGTTGCGTTTTGGCGGAGACGGGATGGGCCATGGAGGTATTCCGCTCCGCATCGCCTTGTTTGTTGCATTTGTGGTTGGATGGTTATTTTGGTCAATACAACACAAAACCTATCGTGATTGGCCTCTGTATGTTCGTGGTCGAGGCGTGTATGTGTGTCTTGCCATCATGCTTGGATACGCGTTTCTTCGTGGGATGTATCTGAATAACACGTTTGTGTTTGAGGATGCAAACGCGTGGGGTGTATGGATGCTCCTCCTTCCTGCATTAGATCTCACACATCATCTCGCCCCGCATCTTCGTCGAGATATTCCTCGAGCGGTTGGCGCTGCTTTTGTGATGATGACGCTCAAGACGCTTGTATTATTTTATCTTTTTGCACATCTCACAGATGGATTTTGGTTGAATGTGATCTATCTTTGGGTGCGGAGAACGGGTGTTGGTGAGCTCACGCATGTGTTGGTTGGATCCAGTGCATGGCGAGTATTTTTTCAGTCACATATCTACGTCCTGCCCGTCATATTAGGAGGGCTGTGGTATGCGCTATCCGCACAGAACATGAAGAGGCGAGGTTGGATATTTTCTGTGTTGGCTGCCGCAACGCTCATCGTGTCTTTATCAAGAAGCTTGGTGATCGGCGTCGTGGGTGGAGGTATTGCCTCTTTAGGATATGGTTTCGGTATGAAGCGTGTTGAGGGCGTGTCTGGATTAAAATATCTTGTTGGAACAACAAGCGCGGCATTGTTGTTGGTCGGTATGCTTTTTTATGCACCACCGCATTCAATCGGATCTCTCACAAATCTTTTTGCCTCACGAACAGACATGAGCGGTGAGGCAGCGGTAAGTCGTTGGGTGCTTTTGCCGGCGCTTTGGAAGGGGATTACGCACCATCCTGTTTTAGGATCTGGATTCGGAGCGATCGTCACTTACCAAAGTCACGATCCTCGTCTCGTTGCGACGGCAAATGGTGCATATACAACATACGCATTCGAGTGGGGGTGGCTTGATCATTGGTTCAAGCTTGGTATTTTTGGCATTCCTCTCATGATGTGGATCGTTATACGTCTTGCTGCGCGATCATGGCGCACCCCGTTACCGCTTTGGATTCGTGGTACACTTGTGACGAGTCTCTTCGCTCTCGCTACGACCCACGTGTTTACCCCGTATCTCAACCATCCACTTGGGATCGTGTGGCTTGTGAGTGTAGAGGCATGGCTTTCGATGAAATACGCATGACAATTGAAGTCTTGACGCACGCGATTCTTGCGGCGGCCACCAAGGTACCGCTGGCTTTTTTTGTATTTGCTGGATCGTTTATCGAAGAGATTATCTCGCCCATTCCTACCTACGCTGTCATGGTGACAGCGGGTTCGGTGGCGCATCTTCAAGGTTTGTTTTTTCCATGGATTTTTGCACTCGCTGTGTTGGGTGCGATCGGAAAAACACTCGCCTGTGTGATCTACTACGTCCTGGCAGACGTTTTTGAAGATGTGATTGTCCCACGTTATGGCAAGTATATTGGTGTCAGCCACAAACAGATTGAGGCTTTGGGCACGCGAATGAGTAACCGTGAACGTGATGTTGGTTTGCTGATTTTGTTGCGTGCACTGCCCGTTATCCCATCGGCTCCCATTTCGATTGTTGCTGGACTCATTCATGTTGAGCTCAAGGTGTTTGTTTTTACGACATTCGCGGGTACGTTTCTCAAAGATAGCGTGTACCTTGCCATCGGCTACATCGGATTACAGGCATTTAGAGACCTCCTTGGAGAGATGGCGTTTCTTGGTCACTTATTTGAAACGGGTTTAACCATTGGTGTTGGGCTCTTGATCGGATGGGTGTTGTGGAGTAAACGAAAGAAGTAGCCCCTATTTTTTTGTATGTTTTCTCGTCTTCAGCGTATCCTTCAAGTTTGGCTTGCAGAAGCTACCCGGCGCACCCTTGTCCGAGAACGTCCGACGATCGTCGCCATGACAGGCAGCGTGGGCAAATCCTCTACTCGACAAGCGATTGCCGCGTTTTTAGGTGCTGATCGTAAAGAGATGGCGGTGCGTGCCTCCGCAAAAAACTATAACAACGAATTAGGGTTACCGCTTACTGTGTTTGATCTTGAGGCTCCAGGAAGATCGCCTGTTGGATGGATAAAGTTGCTCTGGAGGGCGTATATCACTTCTTGTGGGTGGCGCGTCACGGGGGTTCGGACGTTTATTTTGGAGATGGGAGCGGATAAACAGGGAGACATAGCGTATCTTACCCGCATCGCTCCACCAGATGTTGCCATCGTCACGGGGGTCACGCCAGAAGATGCGTCGCTTCCACCGGTGCATCTTGCGAAATATCCATCGATTGGGGCATTGATCGAAGAAAAATCTACACTTGTTCGACAGGTCAAGTCGGGTGGAGTGGTTATGTTAAACGGAGACGATCCTCACGTGCTTGCGATGCGTCATCTTACGTCGGCACAGGTTCATACCTACGGAGAGACAAATGCGGCGGATATTCGTATTCTTTCACGACGGATCAAGACAGAAGAGCGATCATGGGGGCTCGAACCTGTTGGGCTTGAAATACACCTTCAGATTTACAACCGACAAGCACGCTACCTTATTCCAGGGGTGTTTGGTCGTAGCATTGCGTATGCCTGGGCCGCAGGAGCTGGCGTGGCAGACGCCCTCGACGTGTCTCGAGATATTTTGGAAGGAGCGGCAGCGCATTTTCATCCATTACCAGGAAGAACGCGGATCATTCCTGGACGTAATTACGTAACCATTTTTGATGATAGTTACAACGCTTCACCAGCGGCGATGATGGCTGGACTACGCGATGTCGCAGGTGTGTCGTTACATGCATCACAGCGTCGTATAGCCGTGATCGGAGAGATGCGTGAAATTGGAGAAACATCTGATGCTATTCATCGAAGAATGGGGGCGGAAGTGGCCTATCTTGGTCTTGATCTTTTTGTCCCCTGTGGTACATTTGCGCCGGCCATGAAGGAGAGCGCCCTTGCACACGGGATGAAGGAAGAGCAGATCTTTGTCTGTAAAGACACGCTCGATGCGATCCCTGTGCTCGAGCCATATCTTCGTCCGGGTGATGTCGTGTTCGCAAAAGCATCAGAAGGTCGCATCGACTCAATCGGCGTCCGTATGGAGCGTGTTGTGAAAGCATTCATGGCAGAGCCGGACAGGGCAGCCACGCTTCTGTGTCGACAAGGCGGCTCTTGGCACAGAGCATAGTACGGCCTCATCGTTTAATGGTTAGGACAACCCCCTCTCACGGGGTAAATGGGGGTTCGATTCCCCCTGAGGCTACCAATACAAATACCACCTCATCGGGTGGTATTTGTATTGGTGCTCTTGGTGAGGGGATCGAACGGGCGAGGATAGAACACGTGTCGCGTGTTCATATGTCCGAGCCCAGGACTTGAGCGTTTAGCGAAAGCGATTCCCCCTGAGGCTACCAAAAAGGACTTCTCATCAGGAGAAGTCCTTTTTTGTGCAAAGACTAACGACAATTCGGGGGTTCCAAAAGAATCACCGTCGAACATGAGCGGTTTTGCGAAAATCAGATGCTGGAGGTTGATCCGAGCCTCATAATCGTCTGCCAAATCCATCCAAACCTTGGAAGCGTTGCGAATAAAATGAAAACAATAGTTGAGAGCCATTTCCATATCCAGCTCTTTCTGCCGCGCGTCTTGGAGTAGTAGGCGTTTTTGATCGATACGCTCGTTGACCAAGTGCTTTTGGGTCACGAATTCATCATCGGTGTACTTGCCGTTGCGATGGAAGTCGAAAACAGTTTGACGTTCGTGCTCGAGTTTCTCGATATCCTTGCGAACACGGGCATTCGTTTCATCGAATTTCTTGTATCGTTCCTGCCACGCATCGAGCACGACGGCCTTGAACAGTTTTTCGTACTTCGTGTCTGGCTCGATGGTCTCCAAGAGCTCAACGAACTTCTGCTCGAATACAACCTTTTGAATAGATTTTGAATGCGTGCACTTCTTGCTGCCATGATGGTAATACGGATGGCGCTTGCCTCTGCGGCTACGAGCAAAACTTCCGGTTAGTGGCTGATTGCAATGCTGGCAAACAACGAAACGTCGTAATGGGAAATCAGGATTATTGAAAACACGTGGCTTGCCTTTGAGATGCAGTCCGCTTTTCACATTCTGGCATTGAGTGAATAGTGCCTCATCAACGATGGGTTCAAAGTTGCCTTTGGCCATCTCTTTCAATGCCTTGATTCGACCGCAATACACGGGGTTTGTGATGATCTTCTCAAGCGTTTGCTGAAGCGGATACTTCCCTTCACGCGTGCGTAGTCCGCGATCTCCCAACAGTTGAGCCAATGCCTTGAACGTATACGTGCCTTTTGCGTAGAGCTCAAACGCCAAACGAATAAGCGGAGCTCGGTCAGGTTCAGGTGCTATATTGCTCTTCTTGCCCTTGGTTGGCTTGTAATAACCAAGTGGCGCTGACCAGCACCAAATCCCCTCACGCACGCGAGCCTGCATCCCACTTTTGCAGCGTTCGCGGCGGTTGTTATTATCGAACTCGGCAAATACGGACAACATCCCCTCCATCGCTCTCCCCATCGCGCTTTCATCAAACGTTTCCGTGGCAGATCGGAGCTCGGTGCCAGCACGCTTCAAAAGACTTCGAACAACCACGTGGTCGTCTTGGTTACGAGCAAACCGATCAATCTTGTAAACGATGAATTGATGAACGCGACCTTTTTTCTGCGTGCAGAACGCAATCGCTTTTGTGAACTCCGTTCGATCGGCCGTCTTTGCCGATTCGCCCATTTCAAGGAAGACTTTGAGTACGGCTAAACCGTTTCGTTCAGCGTACTCACGACAAAGTCGCTCCTGATTATCCAAGCTCGTACCCTCGACCTGTTCCTTGGACGATACGCGGCAATAGATGATGCACGATTTGAGGCTCGTTTCAGGCATAGCGCATCAGTTAAGCGACTTTGCCGCCTTCGGGGAGCAGAACGGGCGTGTGAGCCGGATTTGAGGCTTCGTGACGGCCAAGAGAGTCCAAAGCCACGTTCGCCACGGCGTAGAGCTTGTCGCGTAACGCCAAAAGCTCCTCGTCGGGAAGATTGGCGAGGTCGGGATCGATGCGGCGGCATTGCTCCAAAGTAAGCATGGAGCAAGCATAAAGATTGGCTCGCCCAACAAGTTGGGGTTATTCACACACGCAACAAAAGAGGGCTGCATACAGCCCATTTGTTTGCTTACTTCTGAGGCTTTGGCAAATCAGCAACTTACGATCTTACGCCAGCCCTCTTCTGCAGTCGGCTTGAGCATAAAGCTAGAGCCGTGCAACCTCTCATAGTATTTTTCCGTTAGCACGATCAACAAATCAATCGCCCTATTTGCATTGTCGAATGTGAGACTGGAAATGAACTTACCCTTGTCTGTATGGCCAATTCTTTTGTCCCGATACTTTCGTATCTCTTCAGAATCTTTTAAGAGACTAGCGAGGTCATTAGCCGTGTCTCCGTCCCACGTCATCTCGTGTATGAGCCGTGCCAAACTTTTTGACTGATCGTTAATATCAGCTTGCCGACAAATCGCCAGCACGATTGCTGAGACGTAGGTGTATTTCAATGCGGCAATGAGGTCATCAGCTTCCGTTGGCCTAGTCTTTATAGCTTCAACGAAGCCGGTAATAGTCTGGCGAGCATTGACGAGAGGCATGATTTCATCAAACACGATGTCCTCAATCCCGCGTTTAAGTTTTTCCAATTTTTGTTGATCAACCGTTTCAGGTTCAGGCATATCCAATGTTGAAGTTAAACGATGTGACCAAGCTTTTTAGCCTCTTCAATTCCTTCATCTCGAAGTTTTTCCATCATCGGCTTGAGTGATCGCATGAGCGGAAGAAATTCGGCAGAAAAGACATTCTTCTTGTGTGTTTGATTGATACCGTATAGCAAATCTAGAATCTGCCAAGCGCAGGTACCGATAAAAAACAGGTTACTTTTCTGCTGACGCGTATGCTCCTGATCGAAGAAGCTAAAAGAGAAGTCGGCAGAGTTAAAGTTATTTTCAGCGTATACGATGCTCGCATGAGCACAGGATTCGTTGATATGATCCTTCATCTGCTTCAACGACTTTGAGCCCTGCGAATAATTCTGATCGAGCCAATCGTACATTCGTTTCTTCTGTCCACTGGTAACCCTTGCGGCGTTGCGATCATCTGTTTCAAAAAAGGCCGACTGTTCCGTATTCGCTACGGAATAGAGCATCCATGACGCAGCTTCGATAGCCTGTCGTAGATCAAGCATCGCTTGAATGTGATGCCGCCGCACTACTGACAAAAGAGCTAGTCCGATGTGTTTTCTGACTTGCGTAAGGAAGAAGGGGAATATCCAATTTTCAGTACTTACCTTGATAGATGAGTTTTCACTGAGCACCTGAAACATGGCGAGGGCAAAATTCAGATAGCCATCTCGTTGTTCATCTGCAATCTGAAGCAAACGATTTTCTTCCGCTAATATTTTTGCGAACATTTCGCTGATCCCAGAAACAGAAATTTTGTCGCTCATAGTAGACCAACCTTACTATAAGTAAATAAATTTTCAAAAAACAAAGACCGCACCCCGAGAGATGAAGCGCACGCGAGGTGCGGTCTTCGTTGGGATGCGGTTAAGCGAAGTTGCGGAGAACTAGTCCGCGTCGACGAGCGACATCATGAGGTCGAAGTCGCGGTAGATGTCCTCCATGCGGATGAGCCGCTGGGAAGTATCCACCGTGACCTTGTAGAAGGTGACCGGCCCGACGTGGTGCGTCGGGTTGCCATCCTTCCACTCGATCTCGATGTCGCCCACCGTGTAGGCATTGGCTTCGGGAGGGGCGATGCGCCGCACCTCGTCGATGCCGTACTTGAAGAAGCCATGGTAGCCGCCGATGGTCGTGCGGAACTGCTTCGGTTCCCCGACCTTCTCGATCTTCGTGACGAGGAACTCGGGCTCGTGGCAGTCCATCCGCTCACCCTGCTTCGGGTAGTCGGTGAAGTGTCGCTTGCCCATCTCCACGAGATGCCAGAAGCCCTTGTCGGTTCCCTTCTCGCCCTTGGGATTCGATCCCCAGAGCTTGTCGAGATGCTTCTTCACCAGCGCGGAGTAGCTGGGGATGCCGGGGTGAACGCTGATGCTCTCCCCGGGCTGGATGCCGAGCAGACGCGTTCCATCCGACCATCCGTGACCGCTCACGTCGGACGCGAGACTTTCGCGCTGTTCGCGCCGCTCGTAGTCGTACTCGTAGTAGTCGTGGTGACTGTTCGCGAGTCCGCCGATCGAGATGAGGTGAGCGATCGCCGTTCCGGGCGTCTCCTTCATCCAGTGATCGAACATCTTGCGGTCGAAGTAGCTGCAGTTGCTCGCGCCGTCCATCGCGAGGATGCACGGGTTCGAACCGGGCTTCGCCAGCCGAAGATGCATGGCGCGGCGTCGGTCACAGTACTGCTCGTGGTTCGGCAGGCCGTACTTGTTTTCCGGATCGCCTCCGGCCTGTTCGAGATGCCACTTCCGCGCGCAAGCGGTGTGGTGCTCGACGTACTCACGCCACTTCTTTCCGAGCCGAGCCTGCCAGAGCGGCTCCTCCATGATCTCCTTGGCGGTGATCGCGTGGCCGCTGAACTGGTACGGACGGCGGCTCCACGTGTCGGTGAGGTCGACGACGGTCACCTCGCCATACGCGCCGCTTGCGAGCTTGAGGAACTCCTCTTGCGTGATGCGGCCACCGTGGCGATTGCGATCCTTGTCGTTGAACTGGTGGCTGTAGGCCGCGAGAACGCCGTCGAGCGTGCTCATCGGACCGATGCCGTGCGCGATGACCGCGATGGGGTTGCCCTCCTTCGAGAGGCCGACGTACTCCGCCGACATGGTCGTGAAGTAGGTCTCCCACGGGAACTCACCGGGCTTGGTCGCGAGCCGCGCCTCGATGACATCGGGGAGCGTGGCCACGCGGCCGTTCTTGCCGGCGAACGCCATGGCCTGCTTGAAGGCCGGGACGAACCCCTGCGGGTTGTAGAAAGCCATCGCGTTCGGTCGCACGTTCTTGTTCGTCTGTTCCATTGTGACACCCTTCCCTTTTTGTCGGGTTTTGGGTTGCAATCAGACGTCCCACCATGGGCAGCCTGATGTGACTTTATACCAGAAAAATGGCCAAAAGTCAAGCCCCTCCCATGGCTTTTGGCCTCAACACGTACGAAAACCCAAAAACCTAAAACGTGGCTAAAACTAGCGGCTAGGTTTTCTAGGTTAAAAACCTAATAACCTAGAAACCAGTCCCGAAAACGGTACTCCTAAAAAATCGCGCGGCGTCCGCATGATTCCAAGAACGATCATCAACCAATCACCAAGTCTCCTTCTCTAGGCCCAATACAGATATTTCAATCCCTTATGGCAGTCTGGGATCAGCCTGATCTTCGCTCCGTTCACGCCAATGTTTGAGCCATTTCCCTCGCTTTGCCGAATTCATGCCAGCGTTCCAGCTCGGAAACAAGCTCATTCCACCGCGCACCCACATGGGCTACCAATACAAATACCACCTCATCGGGTGGTATTTGTATTGGTACTCTTGGTGAGGGGATCGAACGGGCGAGGATAGAACACGTGTCGCGTGTTCATATGTCCGAGCCCAGGACTTGAGCGTTTAGCGAAAGCGATTCCCCCTGAGGCTACCAAAAAGGACTTCTCATCAGGAGAAGTCTTTTTTTGTGCAAA
>OBEQ012951406.1_pt1 | contig 14015 bp, 7 predicted proteins | sample 1670901 | NCBI WGS metagenome assembly OBEQ01 (sample SAMEA104232315, study PRJEB22302) | groundwater metagenome | biome: forest; feature: aquifer; material: groundwater | place: USA | collected 2011-08-07 | depth 5.4 m
CATCGTAGTGACCGCCGCCTACATTTTACGCGTCCTCCACAAAGTCTTTTACGGGGATCTGAATGAAAAATTGCACCACCTCTCCCCCATCACGACTATGGAAAAAGCGGCAGGGATCATTCTCGTGGCGAATCTCATCCTCGTCGGCCTTTGCCCCTCCATCATGGTGAATATGATTTCCGCGTCGGTGACGCCTCTCCTTAAAGGACTTTTCCCATGACCCTTCTCACTTCTTTCGCGACAGAAATGATTCTCCTTTTAGGCGCTTTCATGTTACTCGCTCTCGATCTTATTTTCCTCAGAAAGAAGAGCCCTGAATCGCGCGCGCAGTTCCTCGGAATGATCGCCTCAATCTTCATCGTGGTGAGCGCTCTTCCTCTTTTCATCCGTTTCGGCGAAACAATTCACGCCTTGGGAGGAATGTGGGTCTTCGATCCCCTGATCTTCTCCGCGAAGGTCATGATTCTCGCGATCACGCTCTTAACAGTTCTCATCTCAATGGAGAAGGCCTATACCCCTCACCTTTCGGAATATTACGCCCTGATTCTTTTTGCCTCTCTCGGAATGCTCTTTCTCGTCAGTTCCGAAGAACTGATCATGATCTACGTGGCGCTTGAACTGTTGAGTGTTTCTCTCTATATTCTCACAGCACTCCATGACCGCGTGGAACGCTCTTCCGAAGGGGCCCTCAAATATTTCCTCTTCGGCGCCCTCTCTTCCAGTTTCCTCTATTACGGCGCGAGTCTCCTGTACGGGATTTCGGGAGCGACAAACCTTTCTCTCCTCGGCGAATATCTCTCGCGACAAACAGCGCTGGGAGTGCCGCCGATCATCTGGGCCTCCAGCGCCTTCATTCTCGTCGGGTTCTTCTTTAAGATCGCGGTTGTCCCGTTTCACCTCTGGGCGCCTGACGCGTATGAAGGGGCCCCGACGCCGATCACGGCCTTTATCTCCACCGGCTCAAAACTGGCGAGTTTCTTTATTTTGATCAAGGTTCTTTTCTTCGCGTTGCATCCTTTGGCAGGGAATCCGCTCCAGGGGTCATTTGGAGGAGGATGGGAAGCGCTTTTGGCTATCGTAGCGGTCCTCTCCATGACCTTCGGGAATCTCGTCGCCATGGCGCAGAAAAATCTCAAGCGGCTTCTCGCTTATTCCAGCATCGCGCACGCGGGGTACCTTCTTGTCGGAATCGTCACGGCGACCCGCATGGGAATCGCGGCGGTTTTTTATTACCTTACTACTTATGCATTCACACAGCTGGGAGCTTTCGGAGTGATCGCGGCAGTCTCCGCGAAAACAGGAAAAGATGACCTCGACGATTTTTCAGGAATGGGAAAGCGCTCGCCGCTTCTTTCGATGTTTTTGGTGATTTTTATTCTGTCGCTGGCGGGAATTCCGCCGCTTGGGGGATTTTTCGGGAAGTTTTATCTATTTCTTGCGGCGGTCGGGCGGGATCCGAAGGGGTACGGCCTTGTGTGGCTTGTGGCGGCGGGGGTGGCGAACAGCGCCCTCTCACTCTATTATTATTTGAAGATTCTGAAGCAGATGTACATCCTTTCACCGAAAGAGTCAACGCCTCTGAAAGCCTCTCCCGCGATGATTCTGGCGCTCTCTCTTTCGGCGATCCTCGTCGTCGGGCTCGGGCTCTTCCCTTCACCGCTCATCCATTTTCTCGACAGCCTTCTCGGCTACCTTCCTTCAAATCTGTAATTGCGTCGCGACGCTCAGTTTTTATTTCAACATATTGTAAATATTAATGTTATGTAATTTTTATGCTTGAAATTGCTTAAGGTTTATGGTATACTTATAGTATGATCAAATCAGGCAAAATCCTCGAAAAGTTCGAAAAAACTCTCCTTAAAAAAGAACGCCTTTCCCATGCTCAGGCCGTCCGAATTTTTGAAGCTCTCTATAAGGAAGCACGCGCCTTAGGCGTACTCCCGGGCCCCCATCCCCTTGAAGGCGTAGAAACCGACATCCGCCTCGCAAAAATCCTCAATAGCCGTCCATGATTAACGAGCTCCTGAAACGGATCGCTCAGGCCTTAGACCGGCAAAAAATTCCATATATGATTATCGGCGGACAAGCCGTGCTTCTCTATGGATCGCCCCGACTGACACGGGATATTGATATCACGCTGGGAGTCGATACGGACTTTTATGAAAAAATTCTTAAACTGTGCGCGGGATTGAAACTGAAGGTGCTTCCGAAAAACCCGGGCCAGTTTGTCAAAAACTCAAAAGTCCTTCCGACGGAAGATAGCCGATCAAAAATCAGAGTCGATTTTATTTTCTCAAACACCTCTTACGAGCAGGAAGCGATACGACGCGCGAAAAAAGTGACCCTGCAGGGAAAAAAGATCTCTTTTGTTTCGCTGGAAGACCTCATTATTCACAAAATGTTCGCTGGCCGCGCGATTGACCTTGAGGATGTGCGGACAATTTTGATAAAACAAAAAAGCGTCGATTTTGTTTACATACGACGCTGGTTAAAAGAATTCTCGAAATTAAAGGAATCCGCGGAAAACCCTCTCACCACCTTTGATCGCCTTCGAAAGAAAGCTTAATTCCCTCGGATGGTCGTGCGGTAGTCGAAGTAGGCGCCTTGCACGTCCGCGGTGAGACTTGCGGCGTCGTGGGTCACGAAGCCGCGTTTTCCCCGGAGGAATTCGGTAAGGGATGCGGTCGGATCGATAGCGCGGGAAATGGTTGTGGGATCGTCTTCGGCAAGAGGAATTTCAGAGCCAGAAATCACGCGGAGGATTTCGGAAATACCCGCTTCTTTAAAATGCTCTTCCATGACCTCGGTCCATTCCTTTGGCCCGATGAGCTCAATCTGAACGTCCTTCCCGAACTTTTCCTGAATAGCCCGGCTCGCCTGGGGTCTGTCTACTTTTCTTCCGTCGAGAATAAGCGAGAAGTGGAAGGGAGAAAGGGTGAACCGCTTACCCAGGAGAGCGATGACTTTTGGTTCGGAGAATGCCGCGTTTAAATTCCCGAAGAAATTCTCTTCAAAGCCACCTTCAAGAATAAGGACATCCCGGATACCGGTCACATCGGTCCCGAACGAAGCGAGGGTGTCCCGCTCAAGCGCGAGCCGCGCGGAAAATTCGGGGCTGTCGAGAAGGACATTACTGTAAATAACACGCACGACCGGCGCTTCTTTCCGTTCATACTGTGCCATCACTTCACTTGAAATAGCGCCCCACGCGACCTTCGCCCCGCCGTCCTGCGATGCGGGCTCTTGTTCTTTTGCATAAACAAGCCCATCCTCTTTCGAGGTACGTGCACGAAATCCTCTTTTTTCCAGTTGCTCTACAAGACGTTCGCGAGCGATACCGCTCCTTTTGCTTTCACTTCTCACCCATTGATCTACAATACGAATTTCTCCGCCTTGAAACACGCCGTGATGATACACTAAACGATCTAGGGTTCTTTCAAGACGTTCGGTTTTCTCTCTATCCCCGCCATCCTGCGCCCGCCCAAGAATTTTCAACTGTTGTTGGAGAGAGGTGTAGCGGATTTTGAAAAGCGGAGTTATTCGGCGGCTTTTCATCTCTTTCTTTAAGGCAGCGGCCACTTTTTCAAAAAGCGCCTTCGGGTCCTCCGCGCCCCGCAGGCCGAACCATATGAAAATGTGGGTCGGCGCAAAACCCTGTTCGCTCTCTTTCCATTCAAATTCAATCTCCGGATTGCGTTGACGCCTGTAGCTCATCGAAACGCCCAGCGTCGAAGCCACTAGGTCATGCAGATCTGCACGGGTGAGTGCGGATTTCCCGCCGCCGTCCCTCGACTGAGAAGTTTCTCTTCGAAGTATCACATCGCTCGGGACGTCGCCCTGAGCTTGTCGAAGGGCTCCGTCGCGGGCGGAGTCGGGCGCCGGTGGGGGCGTCTTAGCCAGAAGCTGAGGCACAAGTTTCGCGTCGATGTAAACACCCTCCTTCGGACCTAGCGTCGGAGGAGCTACACCAGTTACTCTTGCCGTCATCAGGTCCGACAACGAGAGGCGGAGACCTCCTTGGGCGACATACGTTGGCTCCTTCATCTCCCTCGTCAGTCTGCCTTTGGCCGGTTCATTGATCGTCATATTCGCATTGATCCCAACAATCTCCTCCGGAAACTCCTCTGGATTGGGACTTAAAATGTGGATAGCCAACATTGCTGTGGCAAAGGGCACCAATTGCCCAGTGTCGATCTCGTAGAGCATGACTGACGTCAGAATGTGCCCACCCAGCAGCCGCAGGAGCCGCTCTTTCAGGGCCGTGGTTTCAGGTCGCTCGGAACTCGGCTCGGCGGCGGGTTGGTCCGCAGGGTGGAACGCGAGATAAGCCCCCTCCCATATGTGCATCCCGAGGTCTGTGACCAGGACTGGTTTGATGTCTGTTCTATCTTTTGTTTTTATTTCGCCTTCGAGGTAGATGGTTCCCCGAAGCCTTCCAGCTTCGTCTCGCAGGTGTGATCTAAGCTCAGGATGGTCTCGTTCCAGCGCCGAGAGAGCCTCCGCAACCGTCCGGCCCTCCGTCTGCCATACCTCGGATTGCACCGCGACCCCAGGGAGTGCCGGGTTCGTCAGGTTCAACCCACGAACGGCGAAGTGAACCTGATGAGGTGCTTCGGTGGGAGCTACGCGGGCGGTGGCCACCCTTAACGCCGCGGCGCGATCCAGATAGCGGTCCAGTAACTGCTCGGGGGTTTCCTGATAATCAGGGAGCACAGGAAGTGGTTGAGTCAGCACTAATCGCCTCAAGGCGACCGCCGCCGTATCGCGGTCCCCGCCTTGAACAAATTGCTCAAAGATCCGCGTCACGTCCCCTCGTGGAAAAAGTCCCATCCCGATATACGTTTCAAGCGGGGTACCGCTCCCGTACCGTCGCATCATGATTGTAGTTCCCATTTCTTGAACGATGCGATTGATTTCCTCATTTGTCCCGCCGTCTTTGGCGGCTCGCCATTGGTCGAGTTTATTTTCAAGGATCTCGGCCGCCCTCGGAGGGGCCTTTTCACTTTCCTTCACGGCATCGATCACAAGCGGCAACAGATCCTTCGCATCGCTAAGGGGAAGACTGTCTGAAATATAGACAATTGCGAGAGAGGCCATAAGGGATGAAGGACGATGGGGGAGGAAATGGACGGAGACGGAATGTCCATTGAGGATGGGGTGATTGGGCGCAATACGGTCTATCGTCCCCTCCCAGCGGCCCTTATCTGGGTCGACCTTTTTGAGCCATTTGGGCCACTCACGTTCCAAAAGATGGATGAAGCCATCCACCGTCGGCTCATCCGAAGGACTTGAACGCCGGAACCTTCCGAAAAGCGACTGACGGATAGGTCATTTTGCCCCGCCATCCTGTGCCGCTTCATCAGGGGTTTCTTCATCCGGCGTCGGCTCAACGTCACTTCCTTTTAATTCAAACAATAACTCTTCGAGAGCGCCAAATTTTCCTCGGTATTGACCGTTGGCGTTGTCACGGTAAGAATCATTTCTGCCGCTCTTCCATTCGGAGACAATCGCTTCCAACGCCTCGATCGGATCGGTTATTTTATCTGAGATGTGAATTTTCTGAAGCCGGTAAGAGGCCGGCCTTCTGGGATTTCCTGACCAGATAAAATGGACAGCGGTCTTCCCGTTGCGATCTTCAAACCTGAGAGGATGATGATGCCCAACGACCTTGCTTAAACGGCCTCTTAAAACATCCATCGTGAAAGGCGGAAAGGCCTCGTCCATAGTACTGCGGAGCTGGGCAACGCTCAGTTCGACTTTCTCCTTGGCTTGTGACGAAAGTGCGATGATTGCTCGGGCAGCTGTTTCTCTATCCCCACGGAATCCTTCCTCTAAAAGTGCCCTTACTTCTTTTTGTTTCTTGTTCAACTCCGGATAATTCTGTCGGACCGCAAATGCAATACGATCAACCGCTTCTTTGATGCCTCCGTCGCGGGCGCTCTTGTGAATCGACAGACCTTCGGCTTCGGCTTTTACCACAGCTTCCTCAAGAATTCGACGCGCTTCTAAATTCATTAAAGTTTTCTGAGGATCGTCCATCAGAGCGATCACCGCAGTGTCGGGAGAAACTCCCCTCAATACATCACGAATTCCATAAAACCCTTTTGATAATCCATGTTTCGCAGAAATCCAAGCGGAGATAAGAATAATCCTCGCTTCCTCGACAGTAACTCCTGGACCCATTCTGGAAACGTTCTGTGCCGCATCTTGAAGGTTGATGTCCCCGCTCAGATAGAGAGACAGGACCGCTTCTTGCCCATGGGTGAGTGAATAGGCTTCTCTCGCAATGATGAGAGCCCTCTGAATATCCTCTTCATCGGCCGTGGCGGCTGCTTTTTTCGCCCCGCCGTCTTTGGCGCGCGTCCCAAAAAACTCGGCGGCGGCGAGGGGCACCTGTTTATTTTCTCGTACAGCGGCCGCGATAAACGGTAAAGCGTTTAAGAACGCGACAGAATCTGAAAGAAAGATGACCGCCTGAGAAGGATTTCGGGTGGTATCGAAAGTAACGCTGGCCCGGGTCCCATCCACAGATGCGGAGGATACACGACGAATGGATACTTTCCAACGGTGGCGGGCCGGATCTTTCTTGTGAAGCCACTGGGACCAATCATGCTCCAAAATACGGGTCACCTCTCCTATTGTTTTCGGTTTTCCAAAAGGATTTGAGCCCCGCCCTCCGAAAAACTGCTTCAGCCCGCCGTCTGAAGCGGTGCCCGGCCTTTCTGAAACAGCAACGCTTCGATCAATCAACGCAAACTCGATGATCTGGAAACGGTTGTCGTAGTAACTTGTAACCTCAGGAGCCAGCTTCTCTCTGTCTGCAACCCACCTTGTAAAAACTTCCCTCAAGACCTCCGTCCATTCCCCGAAGAGTGACTGCGACACAAGGATCTTCACCAGGTGCGCAGATTTCGGATCTTTCGGATTTCTTGTCCACTCGAAACGGATAGGGATATCTTGACCCTCAACAAATCGGAATGGGTGGTCTCTGTGGAGAACCTCTCTTAAAAGACCTCTCACCTCATCCTCTGTAAAGGAAGTGGCTTCTTCCCTTTTTCCACCATCCTTCGCCCTTGAAGGGGGCAAAATTCCCCTGTCCTTAAGTGCCCTTATTTCTTCTCGATCGACACGCACCATTTTATTCGTCGTAATGCCAAAACCAACGAATGGGATTTCTCTCTCGCGATTAACAAAGTTAAATCGGATGTGAAAAGGATAAGGATTCCCATCGCTCCCTATTGCAACGATTGGAGTACTACTCTGTCTGGAGTACCAACTTCTTTTCACTCCTTCTGCCAACCCGATTGAAAAATCAGGTACTATTTGTTTTTCCCCTTCCATCAGACGCAATGTCACGATGGGCCTGGTTTCATCAATTTTAACCACTTGAACAAGCAACGTTTCACCCACCCAGAATTTTTCTCCCTCCTGACGAAAGATGCGAGAGGAAGTCTCATCCTTGTGACCGGCACGATGTTCTCTAGACACAAACCTCACGTGGCTATAGACAGGCAAGGTCCTGGGATCTTCGACTCTCCTCCACGCATTCTCACCAGGAAAAATAGCCTGGACATGATCGGTCGGAGTGAAACCGGTAAAGAAGTCTCGTTTGACTTCTGCTACACTCATCGGCCTGTCGAGGGTAACGACTCCTTTCAGACCCACTTTCTTCGCCCCGCCGTCCTGCGCGGCAGTTGTGTTGGAAGCGGCAGTGTCTCTGCCGGAAAGTTCTTGACGAAGATCCGTTACCGTAGAGGACTTCTGTGCGCCGTCTCTTGCAGACGGAGCTCTCAGGTGGGATCTTTGAAGCGACCAAGCCGCCTCCGTCGAAGCGGCTTGATTGAAGAGGAAAAAAGTTAAGGTGAGGAAGGAGACGGCTCTTTTCACTTCTGTCCCGGGTGGGTTTATTCTCCTGCGTACAATTGACGTACTGCGTGCACCGCCTCGACGTAATCCGCGGTCGGCGTGATGACAAGATTCGCCTCAATACTCGTAAGAAGTTGTTTGAGCTGTTCTCTCAAAGAGGCGAGGGCCGGATCGTCTGCGAATGCGAGGCTCATGAAGGAGAGCGCTGAGACAACTTGATCTCCCTGCGGTCTCGGGACCTGAACATCCAGCGGCCCTAACAGATTTTCATCTCCCTGATAGCCGATAACGATACGGGGGTTTGTTTTTGAAAAATAGTCCCTCGCTACCGATTTGGCATATACCTCAGGAGTGAGAACATGAACGGTGTCACTTTTGAAGGCGTCTAAGGCCTCCGGTCTCGAGGTAACAATGTAAATAAAATTCCCCCTGCCGTTTGCTCTCAGGAACAAGAGAACGACGGAAAACTCTTGTTGGGTCAGAGGATTGGATAACAGATCACCGTTCAAGATAAAACTGGCATGAGATTCTGTCTGGGAAATCGCCTGTGATAAAGGCGACGCCGCATCCAAAATGGCCGCGGCGGGATTTTCCGCCGTGAGCACCCCTACATTTCTCTCCAAAGCGGCCGGGTCGATCGGCGCCTTCTCCCCTCCATCCAGGCTTCTAGCGAACTTCTTTAAATCCTCCAGGGCCTCCCATGGCTTATCGAGTATTTTTTCGATATCTTGATCAGTAAGCCCTCTGCGGAACTGATCCTTACCGCCCCAATTTTTTAATTTTGCGGCCGTGATAAAACGGGTTTGTACTTCTTTCGTATAGGGATCCTCTGATCCCACTATAAAATTATAAATGATTGTTTCTATACCCCTACGTTTATTGTCGTTAAATCTTAGAAACTCCCAACGAGATCCGCCGTCCTTCGACTCGCCTGTTGGCTCGCTCAGGACTGCGCTCACTTGTGGGGATTTACGGTTCGCTCCATCCCGCGCGGTGAGTTTCCGTTGAACCAACGCGATCAGTCCATTCCTCGAGAGACCTTTCCTCATGAGAACATAGTCGGCGGGAGTGAATTCAATCTTTAACGCTCTCGAAAGTATAGTCATCACTTGGCCTCTAGCTATTCCGACGCGACTCCGAACATCAACCTTGCTTCTGCTCAAGAGGGGGGTGCTCTCTTCGCTGAGCCCGAGATCCCTTATCGCACGAGTAACGGCTTCGTCAACCATCTGACCGACCCTTTCTTTGGTCACTTTCTCCCCGCCATCCCGCGCCTCTTTCCCATACCCCTCTAATAAGCCGTAGACCTCCCTCAGATGTCTCACCAAGCTGTCTAGATCATCAGGGTGCATGGGATAGCCTTTCACGAGGCCCAGGGCGTGTTCTACCAGACCAACGATGTCCGCCGCGGTCACGTCTGCAGACTCCCGCGCAGGACGCAAAATGAAGAACATTTGCTCCTTGCCACTCGGGGTCAGTCTCAACGCCACGGTCACGAGTACGTTCCAAGGGACGTCTGCAACCTCCTTGGAAATCTCCACGACCAGAGGATGGTTCGGCACGTTGACTGACACAACTGCTTTCTTCGCTTCCTCCGGCGCACCGCCTTTTGTGTCCCCATCCCGCGCCTGCTTCGCCCCGCCGTCCTTCGACGCGCCCTTCTCTGATTCGAGTCTTTCAAGTTCCTCACTCAGTTCCCGTTCTCTCTCATTCATCTGATCTAACTCTTGATAGAAGCCACTAAGACGATCCGTAGATCCTCCTTGATCTCTTACTCCTTCCTCGGATTCAATCCAATTTAGTCTGACTCCGATGTCGTTATTCAATGCTTCCAGTTCCCGTCGGACAGTTTCCGCGGTTCTCTTCGCTCCGCCGTCCTTCGACTCGCTACGCTCGCTCAGGACGGACCCTGAGCGAAGTCGAATGGGTCCGCTCGCCTTCTGAATCTCACGGCTCGTGGTTCGACTGGGCTCACCACCCCTCGAACCATCCTGAGCCTGTCGAAGGGCTCCGTCGCGGGCCACAGCAGGCCCACTCGGCCTTCTTGTTATAGAAGTAAATTTCACGCGGCTACCGGTAGGTAGGAGTTGAGTCTCTTCGACTCTCCTCCATACCCCCTCACCAGGAACAGAAGCCATGACCACATCAGTAGGAATGACGCCCGCAAAGAGGGTTCTCTTGACTTCTGATACCCTGAGAGCTTTGTCAAGAGTAACAACTTGCTCTCTCCCCACCTTCTTGCCGCCGTCCTTCGACTCGCCTGTTGGCTCGCTCAGGACTGCGCTCACTTGTGGAGATTTACGGTTCGCTCCGTCGTGCGCCGCGGCAGAAGCGATTTCCTGGCGCGCCTGTGCGACGAGAGTCCTGGCGGTGCTCGCCGGCATCAAGCCATCCATAATCATCTGCGCTATAATACCGTTTCCCGCGCTCCGTTCAAAAAGATTCGTGGCATCATCCAGACTGAACGGAAGGTCTTCGATGTGGTACTTGGCCCTTGTTGCGGCAATTTGTCTTGCCACTTCTTCGGAATCGGCCGGCTTTTTAAGTTTCTCGCCGACCTTCACCGGATCGACAGCGTCCCATATGTTGAAATTCGCAAAGGGCCTTGGCTCAAGATCCTGCTCTACTCCCCGGATTCCAAAATAGATAAGCGCTGAATACGCCAGAAACGAATTGCTCATTGGATCCGGGAAACGGAATTCAATCCGCACTCCATTTCCTTTCGCGGCAGGGATACGCCCCGCGGCAGAACGGTTGATATCGGACTCAGAAAGAGCCGTGGGTGCTTCTGCATGGGCTACGAGGCGTTTAAAGGAATTGACAAGACGGTTAAAAAAAAGCATTCCTTGAGAGGTGTAAGTTAAAACCCCCTCTGCAAACTGCCGTCCGAAATTCGAAAACCCACCTGTTTTCTCATCCAACATGAGATTACGGATCGGTTTCCCGGTTTTATCGACGGACCAAATAGAGGTATGGGTATGCTGTCCGCTCCCGTTGCCCGGCCCCCATGGGAGGAACGCCTGCGGCTTCGGCATGAAGGTTGCTTCAAGCCCGTTATTTTTTGCCGCTTCCATCACGATCCATTTATAGAGGAGAAGATCTTCGGCAAGCGTCAGTTCATCCTTGTCAGCGTCAAGGAAAAATGGAAGCTCATACTGGCCCTCGGCAACTTCATGAGTATAGTAAGACAAAACGATTCCCGCGCTCGCCGATGCCTCAACAATTTCCTTGATACTGTTCTGCACATCCTCGGGAGAATCGGTTAAAGGAAAATAGTAACCGACCCCACGGTCTGCCGGCTCCGCATCAACCATCCGGTCTGCGGCATCCCGTTTGACACCCCGTAGGAGAAAGAATTCCGGCTCGGGCCCGAAGTAGGCGCGCATCTTTTTCTTGCGAAGCCATGTCTGCGTCTTCTTAAGAACCGAACGGGCGCCGATCTCCTCTCCCTGCTGGTTAAACGCATCGAGGTAAAAAACGGCCCTCTGTTTTCCCCCGACATGAACCACCCTCACGGAATTCACATCAGGCCGTACCATTGCCGCATCCTGAAGGAGTCCCTCCTTCAGTGTATTTGGAAGAAATTCCGTCCCTTCAAGAAGTGCCTGTTTCAGGCCGATCCAGTGGTCTTTCGATCCGATCGGCACCGTCCATTCTTTGAGAAGGCCGGAGCCGTCGGTATAGACAAATGTCGCGTCGGTCAATCCCAGCCCCTTTTGAAGATAACCCACCACTTTGTCGACCTTTCCTTCCTGGGTCGACTTGGCAGTCAGGCCAAGTTTCTGGAAAATCGTCTGCGGCTTCTTTGCGAAAGAGACGTCCGGAAGCACCACCTTTGCGGGCGCCCGTTTCGGGTTAATCAATGTTCCGCGAATGACCGCCTCAACCGGCTTTCCCGGTTCCGCTTGATAGATCTGAAAAGTTCTCGCGTCCAAACGGACAAAGCGGTCGCTATTGTGAATTCTTTGATAATGCGGGAAGGAAGAGCCGTCGGTATAAAATCCTTGAGCGGCCAAAATATCGACGGTTGCGGAATTGACCGGAACATAAACGGAGCGGACAAATTTCTCTCCGATCCGATTTGTTCCTTCAAATAAGACATGGATCGCGGTGACATGATGCTGATCCACCATCGAGGTGACAGAGGCAAAATCTTTGTTGCCGGCGGGAGGGACGATTCCTTCCATCACACGGCGGGCGCCGTCCCTGGCGGCCTGCTCTCCAACGAGTGCTTCGGTAAGAGATTGCATAACAGGGGATTTCCTTCCACCCCCGTCCGCCGCGGGAGGGCGAAGATGGCTTCCTTTCAATAAAAGGACCGCTTCACTTGAAGCGGTCTGACTAAAAAGAAATAGAACGAGGGTGAGAAGCGAAAGTGCTCTTTTCATCTGATACAGGCCTCCTTCAATGAGCACATAATTTACGGAATCTAAAAGACAACGTAAATTATGTGTGCGAATTGAACCCAGCACTAATTTTACCTAAGCACGTTATAAAAATTAGTGCTGGGTAAGTTCAGACAGAGACTTACGAGCGCTTCGCTCCGTAAGTCTCGTCTTCACTATAACTTTTTAATACTCTTTAACTTACGGCAATAAAAAAAGGATGGAACAATTGCACTTCATTTACTCTTGGAAGTAAGTATGCCATGTCCCAGAGCTAATGTCAAATTCTATTTTCTACATTTTGTGTCGATTAACTAACGTCATTTTGCGTCACCATTCAGCGGGCTTGTTTGACACGTTTCCCGCCGTGCTCAAAGATTCCGCGCGGCGGGAGCCCTCGTGTCTTCGCCGCCCGCATGTTGTCTCTGTGCAGCCGAAGGGGTGACGCGACCTAGGGCTCCCATTCGCCTGCAGGCAACAGCCGAAGCCGAATGGGATAAGGTCGCGGCAGGACCCCGAGGCCCGAGGAAAAACACTAACGAGAGTAGGTGACCCCGATTTTAGAGCAGAAACGTTCGATGGGGCAGCGGCTGCAGAAGGGAGAGATGGGGCGGCAGAGGTTTTGGCCGAATGGGACCAGGAGATCGTTGAACTCGATCCAGTATTTCGGGGGAAGTTTTTTGCGCAGGGCCGTCTCGGTTTCATCAGGCGTTTTTGTTTTGACATACCCGAGGCGGTTTGAAATCCGGTGGACGTGGGTATCGACGCAGATGCCCGGTTTGTTGAAAGCGAGAGTCACGACGAGATTGGCGGTCTTCCTCCCAACCCCCTTGAGAGTCAAAAGTTCTTCAAGAGAATTAGGCACTCCTCCGCCGAACCTCCGGAGGAGCTCGCGAGAGATGTGATGGACCGTCCGGGCCTTTGTCTTGTAAAACCCAACCGGATAAATCGCCTTTTCAATGGTTCTGAGGGAAAGCGTCAGGAGTGCCTCGGGGGTTTTCGCGAGAGCAAAAAGGCGGCGGCTCGCCGCCTCCGTGACTTCATCTTTGGTACGCAGGCTTAAGAGGCAGGAGACCAAAACAAGAAAGGGGTCATTTCCGCTTTCATCCCGGATAAGGCCGACCACCGGGACCTTAAAGCGGCGAATTTCCTTCCTTAATATGGGGACAACACGGTCAATGTCTACGATATGAAATGGAAGAGGGATTCTCCGCTTCTTTGGAGAATCCCTCTTTGATCCTATAAAACGTTATTGGGTGCTTCCCGTATCCGTTGCTGTCGCGCTGGACACCGGCGGCACCGCGGGGGAGACTGCCACTGGCGCAGATGTCGCCATAGGGGCTGCCGGAGCGGCCGCCACAGCCTGTACCGGAGCCGCACCTTGCGCGGGCACGGAAACTTCTTCATTTTCCGAAGCGGGTGTCAGATCAACCCAGCTGGCGATCTCTTTGCCCGTCTCATCCGCGTAATACCCGACTTCGGCATCGGTGCCTGTCTTAATATCCTCAACCTTGACTTCATCATCCCCTTTCCAAACGATAAAATCCTGCGGATCAAAGGTGAAGCTGTGATCCTTGCTATCGGTCGTCTGAACGGAGACGCGATTTCCCTTGAGATCAATATTGGTTACCTTTCCGCGAACCATGTTGACCGTTCGGTTGTGGTGTCGTCCGGCCCGGGTGCGAGCGGCGATCGTCGAATGGAGACGTTGAGTTCGACGAGCGCCTGCAGGTATGTATTGGACTCGGTGCGGCGGTCTCTGAG
>OBEQ010648362.1_pt1 | contig 14013 bp, 31 predicted proteins | sample 1670901 | NCBI WGS metagenome assembly OBEQ01 (sample SAMEA104232315, study PRJEB22302) | groundwater metagenome | biome: forest; feature: aquifer; material: groundwater | place: USA | collected 2011-08-07 | depth 5.4 m
TTTACTTTCAGAGAAAGTTCTACCTGATAAATTTCTACTTCTTCGTTTCGTTTTAGTGTTATCATTTTTCGTAGCGAATTATTGATTCAAAATTTGTTGCTAAATCTCTTAGTGCGTTAAGTTTTGATTTTTTCAAATACGGTTTATTGCCAAACAAAAGAAGTTTATGCCTTGCTCTTGTGAGTGCAACATTTAATCTATTAGGACTGCTGTAAAAAGCATTTGGCGAACATTTTGTAAAGCCCAGCAAAACTAAATCTGCTTCCTGTCCTTGTGTACGTCTTCAAACCAAAGTGAACTTTCATAGTTAAAAATATTTGGACACTTTCTGATAATTAAAGGTAATTAATTTTTTTGATTAAGCAATTGAATCATAAATTTATTTCCGACTTCGGACTTTGGCCTTGGGGCCAGTCCGGTCAGAATAAATTTATTCATCGTTTGGCTCCGAAAATAATTTTGTTTTCTGTCTCTTAAGGTTTTTTGTTTGATTTTTTTCCTCCTTTCTAATGTTCTTGCTGCTTTTCCATAATACATATCAGCAGGTGTAATATTGTTTAATGATTCATGATAACGCTCATAATTGTAATAGTGAACAAATTTCCTTAACGCTGCTTCCAGTTCCATCGGGCTACAATACACATCAAGTTTAATTACGTTTTTCATACTGCGATGGTAACGTTCAATTTTACCCTGCGTTTGCGGATGACGAACCCTTCCCCTGATGTGTTTTATATCCTGCGATTCTAAATACGTCTTAAAATCATTTGCAATGTAACAGGAGCCGTTATCGCTCAAGAGTCTTGGCTTTTCGCCAGGTTTAAGATTTGCTTTTAGCATGGCTTCATTAATTGTATCCATTACATCATCAGATTTCATTGACTTATATAATTTCCAATGAACAATAAATCTTGAATAATCATCAAGCACCGTGCTTAAGTAATACCAACCCCAACCGGGAATTTTAAAATAAGTAAAATCGGTTTGCCACATTTCATTTACCCGATGTGTTTTATCTTTAAACTCATCGCTTGCCTGCATAAGCATAAATGCAGGAGTAGTAATAAGCCCTTTTTCTTTTAAGAGGCGATACACTGAGCTTTCTGATACAAAACGTTTATGTGTATCAGTAAACAAACAAGCTACTTCCCTTGAGGAACGTTCAGGATAATCTAATGCTGTTTCCAAAATAAGTTGTTTTTCTTCTTCGGGAATTTGGTTCCAGTATTGTTTTCGCACACAAGGCTTATTAGCTAATCCATCGTAACCCTTTTCTAAATAAGCATTGTACCATTCGTAAAACGTGCTTTTATGAATACCTAATTCTTTCAAGGTTGCATTCACACCCAGTTCGGATTTTTCAACGAGCTGAATGATTTCAAATTTTTCAGTTTGATTTAACCGCATAAACTTTTCCATTTTAGGGTTTAATCCAAACCTGTTAAACTTTTTTTTAGCAAGTCGTTGTGCAAATACAAATCTGCGAGAGCTTTTTTCAAGTTATCATTTTCCTTTTTTAAATCCTGAACTTCGCTCGCATTTGCGTTTCTTTCTGTATCTCCGCTTAATCTTTTTTTACCTGCTTCAAGAAAATCTTTACTCCATTTATAATAGATGCTGTCGTTAATGCCGTACTTACGGCAGAGATTAGCTATACTTTCTTCCCCTCGCAATCCTTCGATTACGATGCGTATCTTTTCTTCAGAACTGTAAATCCGGTAGGTTTTACGTTTAATATCTTTTATTAAACTGTGGGCTTTCTTTTTTTGTTTGCCGTTTTCATTGTTGTTTGTTTCCATTTTCTTTAGTATTTTTATTAAAGTTAAACTTAAGAAAATGTCCAATATCAATTACAATAAATCGGTCCACTTTGGTTTGACGCTAAACAGCACGGGTAGCAGGCACCATATCAACAGGAGTGGTGTCCTTGGTGTAGCCTACATAAGCCCCCGCCGTATAGGGGTCAGAGAACGTAAGAGTAAATTGAAGCTGGGATGAAGCAACAGGCGCTAATAGACGCAAACGCAATTTATCTGTTAACTTTATTTCCATTTAAAAACAAAGGTAAATAAAACAAAAAATTTATCCTAAAAATTTAAAATCCTTTTTTTTAATTTATATTTGCCGTCATGGTTACTCTCCTTCTACTTTTTTAAAAAACAAAATTAATTGGTAAAAAAACGAATTGTTTATTTTATTCTGTGGTTGGTACCCCTCCCCTCACCCTCCCACCAAAACAAAATGGGCACCTACCCCCCTCTGTTTCAACAACTTATGTTTACCTATTAACACATCTTTATAAAAAGCATTCTTTTTTTCCAGCTCATGATACTCTCTACTCAATACTTCTTCTCACCCCAAATCAAACTTAAATTATACTCCCATGGATGAACTATTCTTCTCTCTTCTTAATATTGATTACAATAGACAAGAAGACCTTTGCAGGGTATTAGCGCCCGTTTTATCGGACGAGGATAAACACCGTGTTTGCCTTATCGAGGACCTAAATAAAATTCAGGTAGCTTTGGGCGGGGGGAATATAAGCCCCGCGACTTTCGAAAGATATATGTGTTTGCCTATTCACAAAATGGAATCTTATATCCTTGATCAAAGCTCACTTCTCAACCGTATTAAATACGAAGAGGCTCTCAAAAGGAAATTTGAACTTTAATAATATCGTGGGCACCGAACGCAAATTTAGGTCTTATAGCGTCGAGTACAGGAGCAATCCTATCGCCCATCTTATAAAAAATGAGGTTGAACGTACCGTATGGAATACCACTCTGGATACCCGGGACAACTATCCTAAAGAACGCGGACATCAACGGCTATACACCTCATTTTTTTCTCACCCCCACTTTGCACTAAACATTCCTTCACTAACCACTTAAAACCTCCAAGCCATGTTCACCGTATTATTACTCGACGGCGCGCTAAAGATTGTACAAATCATCCGCTACCGTAACAAAAGGGCAACTGCCCGCATCTGGGATCCAAGAGCTACTACTCCTGAAGCTGTATTTACAGAATCAAGACACGGAAGCAATATATTTGTGGATTCTATTACAAACAAGAAGTACAGAAATTATCCATCCGGAATGGTTGCTTTATAAGCAGCCATTCCCTTAAAACCCTTTAGCCATGAAAACATTAATTAAAAACACCACCACAGGATTTGCTCTCGGTGCAATCTTAATAATAATCACCGCAGGAATATTCCTGCATGACACTTCGATTCAAGAAGGGGCATTATGGTTATTTATCGGTGCCGCTATCCTACGCACCGGAATCGCAATGAAGGATTAAAGTATTATCAATTCTTCGGGAATAACAACTACACGCAATTTCAGAACACGGCAAATATCTATAAACCTTTCCACGCTCATACTTGTCTCACCACTCTCCATGCGTTGATATGTTCTGACACACTCGAGCCCTAATTGTTTTGCCATCTGTTTTTGCGTGTGCTTCCGTTCTTTTCTGTACTTGACGACTATTTTTAGCATAAAATCCTTATTTAGTACACAAATATAGTCGTATTAAACAACAAAACAAATTAAATTTCTCACCCCAAATCAACTAAAATTAACCTTTTAAACCAAAAAAACCATGAAAAATCTGAAAATCACCTACGAGCGTCGGTATTTCTCGCGCAACAGCAACAAAGTTTACGTGTTTAAAGTAACCGGCGACGCTGATTCAATTAAAGCGTATATCGAAAGCAAAGTAAAAGACGGCGCAAAACTTGAAAGCATTGATTGCAAAGCAACCGATACAGAACCTGCCGCAGTCCGCTTCTACACAATTACGCACCCCGGCAAACAAGCTGAACTCGCTGTAACCTCTAAGGGCACGTGGGTTGCAGAGGAAAGCGATATGCAATTAGCATTACTCGAAGCAGCAAAACAATTATTGAAAGGTCAGCAAAACAACGCTGAATAAAGAAGGTGAGGAAAGGCGGTACGAAACGCGTATCGCCCGCTGGTAATACCCGAGCAGTACATATCGCTCGGGGTACCAGATAAAAGTTTTTACCATTTCTCCTTTGCTCCTGCAAACAATTAAATGTCTCTCAAATCCCGCACCACCACTCATATTTTTGATACTCGCGTGCAATGGAGTTGCCGTGATTAGCACACCGTTCTCTCTTTATCGTAGGTCGTAAGCCATGAAGAAGGGGGTTCGGTGTTGTTTTTAATCCTCTCATCGCCCCTTTTTTTGTTAAAACGTCACTGTTTTTATGTTAAAATGATGATTTCTATTTAACATAATATATATTATAGGAGAAAAATCTAAATTATTTAGATTTGTAAGTGGTTGGTTATCAACCACTAATAAATTCTCAAACAACCAAAAAAGCATTAAACCCTCAAAATCTTACAATCATATTATCATTTTTAGATTATGAAATACTTTATTAATTTTGACTTTTGACTATGAATAAACTCTTTAAAGCAGGTGAAACCCTCATAGCGCTCTCTGATCCCCTTAACAATCAATGCCAGCCTCGTCGTAAAGGACACACTTATATAGTTCAGGAAGTTAGCTATTGTTCAGGATGTGGGGCGCAATTAATTAATATAGGGGGAAAATCACAAGCAACAAGTGGTTCTTTCGGCTGTAAATGTGGAAACAAACAAAACGCAAAAGGACTATCTTGGACTTATTCAATACATTTTGCACGCCCCAAAGACCTTGACCTTGAGATAGCTATCGCTGTTAAACAAGAAAATTACGAATTGGCGGGGGAATTGCGTAAGGTATTACAATTATTTATTAACTTTGTATTGTGAAAAAGGATATTTACAACCATAATAGTAGGTCAAAATACCTGATTAAACTACATTTTGTGTTTGCAGTTAAATATAGAAAAAAATTACTTGTTAATGTTATAAAATCTTAAATCCTTAAATTTAACCTTTAAAACCTTATCATTATGAAACCTGCACAATTTCAACGCATTGCGGACCGCCTTCCTATTGAAATGGAAGTAATACGCTCAAAATGTCGCGCCTCCCTGTTTGAAACTCGTAATATCCTCGGCGAGTATAAAAGCCGTACAGGAAAGGTTTTTGTAACTTTGGAGGAGGCTATCTATGAAACAGCTTATGCTAACGTTTTAAACTCTTTGAAACCATGAAAATTAAATTAAAAACGCGGCTTAAAGGCAGAACCTATCTTAGGGGTAAAGAAATTATAAGCCCTAAGAAGTTGATTAAAAGGAAAAAGCGCGCCAGAACCATCACCAAACAATCCCGAAAGATTAACCGTAAAAAATAATCAAACCATGAAAATCAAACGTGTTAAATGCAAATCCGGTCTCGAAGGCTGGGAGACGCACCTGCAAAACAACTATACCTCTTTTGAGGAATTTAAGGTCTATAGCGACACTTATGCCCTCGCTGAACGCCTGGGGTATAAATCCCCCGAAAATGCCTGGAAAGCAAACCCTATGCTTCAGGGATCGGTGATTCCTTCAGATCTTCGAAAAGTGCCGAAACTGAGCTACGGTAAATATTTAACAAAATAATATTTGGAGATTTCAAATTGCCGCCATATCTTTGTTCCAATGCTAAAGTGCAACGTTCAGTAGCAGGATTAACGATATTGGGGGCGGGGAGTAACCTCAACCCATTAAAGCGAACCCATTAGGTACTGAACGACCTGATGGGTTTTTGCTTTTTTAGCAGGTTCCTCATTCAAGCGGGATAACTAAAAAAGCCGGAGAGTTTGAGGTTAAGCACCAAATTGAAGTCCATGCGGGTGCCACCCTGTTGCTTAGAGAGACGGTGGGTATGACATGGTAGGGATTGAACCCCTATAACCAAAGGTCTCAACTTACAGCGTGTTCAATGCGAACTGTAAGCTCAGAATGGAGGGAGATATCGCCGAAAAGTGATAACTTAATAGCCGGTGAAAGTGGGCACTTAGCGTAAAAAATTTACTTTTTTTGCGGTAAGGATTGCTTTCACAGTGGTTAAGAGGATTCAACCGAAAGTGATAAATATGTGTGGGTTTAATATAATAAGCTCCACCTCATGTTCCGGCGGGTTTTAAAAGAAAGTGAATTAAAATTTCTCCTCTCACCCCTTAATTAACCTAAAACTTATCCCACCATGAAACCAACACAAATTAAAACCCTCAGACAACTGAAAAAGGCAGCTAAGAATGGTTTAGATTGCTTCATACTTCTGAATTTCGGCTTAAAAAGCTCTAAACATATTTGGTACGATGAATCCTCGAAACAATTTGAAATAATTAATTTCATTGATGGTTCAGAAGTGTGCCTCAAAGAAAAAGAACTTTTTTCGAATTCAAATATTGGTAAAGCACTTGAGAAAGGTGCTTTGTATGCTGAGTAATTAACCCTTAATAACCTATCAAACATGAAAACGTATAAATTTTATAGCGACGAAAAAATTACAACTTGGGAAAGAACCCATCTTAGTATCAAAGCGAAGTCTCAAAAAGAAGCTACTAAAATGGCAAAAGAGTTTTTCGCTAATAATGAAGTACCGGAGGATAATTATATTGAACATCTTTTCGAAGTAAACGAACCAATGACCGTGGAAGAAAACCAAGGAAACGCCACCAAAGAGCTTTATAAAGACAATGGACAGCAGATTACTGATAACGTTAAAACGAAATAAATCCAACCCATGAAAGACAATATTGAATTAAATGAAACCAAAGTATCTTGGGAAGATGTGAAAGCATTAATTCCTACGAGGGTATCCTTACATTATGTAGATTACAGGGACTCTTTAGATGAGAAAACCGAATTGCTTGAAGAGTGTATTAAAGCGGGAAATTCTGATAAACTTTCGGAAGAGAGTTGGGAATGGTATATTGACGACCATTACGCCATGGATGAAATTATCAAAGAATTAAAATCTGATATTGAGTCTAAGTTTGATATAGAAGATGCTGAGGACATAATGGAACAATTCCGTGACGAAATTCAAGATACTATTTACGATAGAGACGATTCTGATGTTCTAAAGGATTTGTTGCGCAATACTTCAAAACAAACGATGTTTTATGATACCGGTTATGAGGTTGAATCAGAGTCTTGGTCTTGGGATATGAAGCGTCTTAAAAAAGAACGCAATGCGATCAAGAAGCATTTGAAACTGAAATCTGACAACACCAAAAGTAACTGGGATGATGCTATTGATATGATGATTCGTCAAGCAGGTTACGGAGGACAATTGGTTATTTATTTTTATGAAGATGTACGACCATTTTTTAATACAGAAAAAATAAAAACAATTTCCTTTAAAAACTATTGTTTGGCTATCATAAACACAGGCAACGGTAGCGGAGACAACACACAATTGAACGGTTCATTTACAGAACTTCCGTTTGTTAAGGATAATTTGTACTTGTGCAAGAACATTGGTTACAGTTATACATTCTCTGTTTGTGGAATGTCTGCAAACTGGTGCGAAGATACGGATGTAGTATTATCTGAAACTCTTATAAAAAGAGCTAAGAAATTACCTGAATCTGAACTTGCAAGAACACAAGCACGCGACAAGAAGTTTCAAGCTACTTATAATGCAGGAAGCTGTACACCGGGAGATATGAACTATGGCAGACACCGCAGACAGATTTATATTAATAATTATCCTTGTGGAAATAAATGCTTGGACTGCGGTACGTTTTGGATTGATTGACATTAAAGTCCACGTCATCCAGTGTTATCGGATGTGCTGGTAGGTAAGCTACCTTTTTCTCACCCCCTTACTCCCTAAAACTTATCTCATGACCAAAATTAAAGAACTTAAAAAAGACAATGATTCATTAGCTTACGAGCTTAAGAATCTCGCATCTGCTTGGGTGGAGACTTTTAACTTCATTCAGCTTGATGTATTGGAAGCTGTGGCTGAACGCGAAAACACTTCCATAATGGAATGCATTCGCCAAGAAGAAATTACACACGAAGATATTGCTGACCACAATGGACACTACAAAGATTCTAAATACATCAAAGCATTAAAGAAAGAGTTTCCTAACGTAGAAGATTGTGACGACTATGAATCTGTACGTCAACAACGCGAACAAGATAACTACCCGATGTGGAACACTTGTTTCGAGTTCAAGCGTAAAGAATACGACAACGTAATTGAAGCAGCGATGGAAGCAGGATGTGGTGTTATCGAAGGACTCGGAGACTTTAATCAAATCTTATTTTTCTCAGGATGTGGTTATTCGTTTTACGGTGCACATTGGATTCCGTTATTCCTAAATCTCCCTTGGAACAAAGCACTGAAAGCGAAATACGCTGGTGTAAAATTTGATATGATGTAAGCTATGGAAAAACAGGATATCAGGGAGTATGGCTCTCAAGAACTAAGCATGATTGTTATGAATGACGAAGGTCTTTATAAAGATTTCATGCGTGCAGTCCGACGTAACGATTTCTACACATTTGCAGAAGGATTACGTGAAATGTTTTTATTTGATGAAGAACAATTTGAAGATTTGGAATTATACTTTGATGACGAAGTAATGCAACACAATAATAATTAACGATAATTCATGGGAAGAAGCCTCGCTTGCTGTAATAGGCAGCGGGGTACTTTCCTGTGATTAAAAACCTTAACCTATGAAAACTTTTATTATTTTATGCGATGTTAACGAACATTCTCGCAAAGACGTAGACGGATTTAACAATGCCACGTTCGAGGATTATCAGCAACTCATAGATACCTCTAAATTGAAAATCGAACAGATTCTCGATATTGAGAACTTTGTAGAGATGTCAAATGACCAAGACATTAATTACGAAAATACGTGGATGGCTTACGTTCACATTAAAGATTATCGACTATGAAAACCAGACAAAAAGCATATAAAGAAAATCCTGAGATAGCAATGATGACAGACTGGTTACAAGGACACGAGTCTCAACTCAAGAAACTGCATAAAAAATATTTAGTCGATACAGGAGATAAGATGGAATTTATTCCCTTCATTGTTTCTATTTACGAGAATTATCCCGAACTTGTAATCAATCAAAACTAAATATCAAACCCATGCAAACAATAGAAAACAGATTTAAAATCCTTTTTCGCCTTACCTCTCAATTAGGAGTAATGGAAAAGCAAATGGACGAACTTGCATTACAAATAGATGCTGGTAATCCACAGGCAGAAGAAGCCTTAACACATTTTGAGAATGAAATACTTAAAGCACTCGAACCTTAAAACTTAATCCCATGATAACCACATTAAAAGAAAAACCCAAAGCAAAAGTTGTTGACATGCATGTCATAGCTCTTGATGAAACAAAATATTGGAGAGATGACATCGCAAAAGCGTGCGGAACAATTAAACGTGTCTACATGTTTGATCGCAACCAACAAACTTATTGTTGTGAAATCACGCCATCCTATTTCCTGTACCCTCTTTATAGTTTCGCTTCAAACGAGATCTCTGATGAAATTTATGACGATCTCATGGCAGGAGACGGTTCTTCTCGGGAAGGTATTTACATGCACGTTTCAGATATTGACAGCATGGACCCTCTACCAAAAGGTTTTTCTCATCATCTTGACGGAGGAATTAAATACTATGCTCCCGATGGAAAGAAGTATCGTCAAATAATTGAAGCTGCGGAAGAATACTTTCGTGGCAATTGTCCAATTTAAACTCTGAATCCCATGACTACTAAAGAAAAACAAGACCTTACTTCTGCATATAATGAGTTAGTACAACTTCAAAAAGATTTTCCTAACTTATTGTAAAGAAAATTTGTTCTGAAATTGAATCAACAGTATTAAAATTAAATTTTGGTTAAGGTTTAATGGTCCCCACGGTAATACGACTGTGGGGTTTTATTTCCTCACCCCTAATCTCAAATAAAACACACCCATGCAAAAATTCGTAAGCAATAAAGCACCACATGAAGTATTATCTGTGTGGCTCCCTTATCCTACCAATCAACTTATGTCCTACGAAGGGAAGGACAAGAAAACATATAGATTCTGTTTAATCAGAAAGCGATATTTGAATGGCACAGAAACCCTAAAAGAAAACAACTTATGAAAAAGAAATATTTATTAGTTACTGCTGAAGCTGAACCCAACATCGGCGTTATCGACCTCAGCACAGTAGTAGGATTCGGATTACAGTCCAGATTGGAGAAAGTTCTTGGAGAGCATTTTGATGCTGATGTAGCAGTTGGGGAAATTCAAATGAAAAGCGAATCTCCTTTTACCGCAACAGTACTTGCTGAAATACACGCAGGCGGCGATGAACAAGACAGATTTAATTTATACATTAATTTAGACGAAACTTGGGTTTATTAAAAATACACTATGAAAACAACAGACATTGATATATTCGGCGGGAATGAAAATATTCTGCGGGCTTTTGAAATCTGCCACGTAGGGGGTTTTAAAATGAAACTGATTAATTCTCAAGACGAGGACAACAGATTAAGCCCTGTTCAATTCAAATCATTAAATATACATTTGGATAATCACACAACGGACGACCCTACTTACGCAATGCTTCTTGAAGTAGTTAAACCTGAATTACGCTCTATTATTCCACATCGCCATCAGGAAACGAAGATGGAAGTAATTGCGCGAGCAAATGACCTTAAAAAAGAAGCCGGAGATAATCTTCCCGAACAAATAAACGAAGCAGGAATGGCTTTACTTAAAACTGCGTATGAACGTCTTGATTTTATGCCTTATGAAGTTGCTATGATTGTAGATTGGGCAGCAGTAATCGCTATTATGGAGAATCCTAAAGCTAAGGAAATAGGTGTGCATCATTTAGCAGAAGCAATTCAGTACCGGAGTCTTGAAAGAGAATTACGTGAACCTTTAAATATACAAATATGAAAACCGGAAACTTCTTTTACAGAGATGGCTCGAACTATAAATTTACGTTCAGTTATCCCATTCCTAAATCTTTAAAATTGAAGGTTGGGGACGAAATCGAATACGAACAGCTCGGAATAACTCGTAAGGAATTTCACGATGACCTTATCGGGTACAAATACGATAAAACAAGCGACCACAATATAGTGGAGGTAACGGGAATTGAGGAGGATTAACAATCCTCTCTCACCCCTTATAGCATTTAAAAGTAATAACACATGGTACTAACGTACGAACAACAAGAACAGATATCAAAGCAAATGAAGCGACGAAACAAGAACTGGAAAGATACAACCATAGCAAAACTAATCGTTATCCTGAATAAAATACGAATGGGAGAGATAGCGCAGGAAGATTTATTTTGTCCTGGTATAACCTTTTACGATTTTTGTTTAGAAGTTGATTTATTAAAATTTGTAATTTTGAAAACATGAAAAACCCGATAACACCAAAACAACAACTCAACCTTTTAACCTCAGCGTTAGAAGGCGGTAGTAATTACTGGTATGAACTGCCGGATATTTCCACACTTCCGAAAAAAGGATATAATCCTAAAACCCGGCAAATAATTAATGACGAAATAAATTGCCCCGGAATAAAGGACTGCCTTGTAAACCGTTTGTGGGAAGCTGTGCAGGCAGGTAAAGCTATTCCGGTATCTGATATTGAAGATGAAACTCATTTGGGGTACATTACAAAGCAGGGACTTGAAAAAGCCTGCGAATTAATGGCAGAGAAATATCCGTTTCATTACGCGGATGCTGTTGGAGAAAACGACGATGCAATAACCGGGGATGTGTTTTTACAATTAGTAGTAATGGGTGAATTAATTTACGGATAAATATGAACAGAGTATCAAACCAACCAAGAACGCCGTCGAGCGCGGAACTGATTGAATTCAACCGCTTACTGAAAACAGGAAAAGGGAGGCACGAGATTAAGAAGGAAATGTTTTTAGACGATTGGGATTTTCAGATTTTTCTGCACGCTGCGGATTCAGTCCGCCGCCCATTTAGTGACAATACGTTTTTTAATAATGTCACAAAACTCCAACTGATTTTCCGAAGGATTGAGTTTTTAATTAATGAACTCAGAACAATCGCCACAGTTTCCCTGAAAGAACGTTACGAAAAGGAATTGGACGATTTGATTCCCTTGTACGTCCAAAGCAATCCGATGGAGGATATCGTAGAACTGCCTGAAAATTTGAAACAATGAAAATCACACTATCAGAAGCGCGCCGCAAAAGCAAATATTTTGAAAAGATTGTTCGGAGCCTGAACGATTGCGTTTGCACCGATTATCCCCTTTGGCTTTGGGCGTGGGAATCACTTAATTATTTTAACCAACTTATAATTCAAAGAACAAATGGAAAAAACATTCAAACTGGAAGTCAATAAAACGGTAACGGAAACCTTAGAAGTAATCCTTCCCCTGTATCGAAAAACAAACGCGCATTTTTATAAGGTGTTCAGTCAAAAATCTTGCATCCAGGTAACGGATATGGGACCCGCCTCTGACAACAACACAATTCAAATCGCTCATGCGGGAATGGCATGGGTTGGAGATTCAGGGCAGGAAAGCACCAAAGAAGAATTTGACGAAGCCTACGCCCGGATTAAAGCCGGTATTGATAAGTTAGCGTATGATTGATTACCTGAAAAGCCGCTTCTGGGACAGGTTCGACTGGAATCTGTATTTCCGTTATCTCGAAGCTAAAGCAAAAAGAATCTGATTACTCACCCCCTAAAACCAACTAAATCATGCAAAAGAAGCCATTACAGCGTATCAAATCCTTCGATGGGTTGTCCGCACTTAAATTCGAAACGAATGTTACAGGAAGCTCGTATTCACGTAAAACGCACCAACCGTTGAAACTTTCAAGGGGACAGGAAATGTTGCTGAATGTGGCGTTAAAAGGGGTGGGAGCGTTGGAACCTGAGCAGGAGCATAAATTAACGGACCGGGAGAGACGTGAAATAACGTTGCTCTCCAATCGCGCCTGCCGGATATTGCAGTACCTCAAAACGCAGGCGATAACGAACACCATCGCTTCCTTATTCAAAAAGCTCTTTCCTGCTGCTCCGAAAACCCACGCACAGGATATTCTCCTGAAACCCCTTGTGGATTCAGGATATGTGCCGGTTTTGAGTTTAAAGGAGCTTGGAATAAACCGGGAGAGGATGGTGGAGGCATTGATTCGTCATGGGGTGCTTCCTGAAAATTATTGGAAGTTGAGTAGTGAATAAAGGGTAGTATGATAGATAGAGGAGATTTGCAGGTTTGAATATGATTTTATATCTTTACTGTGCTATCAACCATAACAATGTTAAATCAAAAATTAATCATTTAAAATAAAATCCCCTAATTGCAGACGCAATACTTCCTGTATTGGCATGTGTTGATAGCCGTTTGCAAGGTGGGGATTCCATTGAAACATGAAGACTTATTTTGTTTCAAATACTTTAAATGCTTATGTTAAGATTGGAAAAGCTTTTAATATTCAAAAAAGATTAACCAATTTTAAAGGGCAGTTAAATTTTATTAAATAGTTTTCAACAACTATGGTAATTAATGGTAAATGTGGTAATTTTGTGTTAGCAAAGTGTGGAAGGTTTTATAGCGAGGGGGCAGTTAAATATTTTAACTAAATAAATTATGTTTGAAAAAAAACTAATGGTAAAATCAGTTCACTACCGATTTTACAACGACAAGGACGAAACAATTTCTAAATACTATATGCAATTCAGCAAGGATAGTTATGAAAATCCATACGATTTAGAAATTACCTATGAGCAATACAATAAGATGATAGAGGATGGTGCAATTAAACGAGTAGGACATTCACGAACAGAACTGCCTAAATTGGTAAAGAGTATGTCAGCTTATTGTTATCATAGCATAACTGTTGACTTGTATGAATTTCAAAGAGAATTTCGTCCGAGCGTTGGTGGGGTTTAAAATTTGCGTATAACGTTCGGGGCTTGCAGAAGGAGCAAGTTTCCAAAATAGAAATAAGGTTATAACCTTAAAAAATGAAAAATAAATCAGGACATAACCTTAAACAAAATGACTTGCTCTTTTTGCAAGCCCGTGTTAATGGTCTGGTTTTAAAA
>OBEQ010530630.1_pt1 | contig 14009 bp, 8 predicted proteins | sample 1670901 | NCBI WGS metagenome assembly OBEQ01 (sample SAMEA104232315, study PRJEB22302) | groundwater metagenome | biome: forest; feature: aquifer; material: groundwater | place: USA | collected 2011-08-07 | depth 5.4 m
AAGCCGAGACCCTGGCGCGGTGCCCCGGCGCGGTCCTTGAAGACCGCGTCAGGCAGCTTGCCGTCCGCGATCTCGTCGGCGGGGTTGCCCTGGGCCACGAGGCGCGGCAGCTGCAGGTAGTCGCCGCCCTCGAAGACGGCGAAGAACTCCGGCTGCATACGGCGCGCCGGAGACTCGCTGGGCCGTCCGAACGGGAAGACCCGGTCCGGCGGGGGCCTCTGCCCGGGCGTGATCGGGCGCCGCCCGTAGCGGGGGCTGTCCGCCATCAGGTCGATGGGATTCGGCATGACGAAGGCCTGGCGCGGCCGGCCGTCGGTGCCGAAGAGAGCGTACAGGCCAGGCTGGCGCGGCTCGGTCCAGTGCTGGTACGGCTGCTCGACCACGGCCCGGTTGCGCCGGCGGCGGTCGTCCTTCGCGGCGTAGCCGTTTCGGCGGACCTTCGCGTAGGCCTCACCCGCCTTCTCGCCGAAGATGCGGCGGAACTCGGTCGGCGTGGTTTCCTGGTCTGCGATCCAGAGCCCGCCGCCGTACTGCTGCTTGGCGGCGGTCTGGTCGGTGGCGACCTTCTCGCGGCGCAGGGTCAGCGATGCCAGGAGCGGCTTCACGCCGTAAAGAGATGAGGCATGCTTGAGGAGGCGAGGGCGCTTCTTGAGCACCGCGGCGAAGGCCACCTTCACGGTGTTCGGCGCGCGGCCCAGGAACTCGAGCAGCAGCATCTGCGGCTCCGTCGCGACCTTCTCCAGCGTGTCCCGGTTGAACACGCGGGCGACGTCCGCAAGGACCACGGACTCCCAAGCGGCGTACGAGAATCGGCCGGTGTTGGGCGGGATCATGATGTGCCGGATATCCACATCCCGGTAGAGCGTCTCTGGGGTCTTCACGCCCTTGCCCAGCGAGCTGAGCGCCGTCTTGTCGAGTTCGTCCAGCCAGGCCTTCGAGAGCGGCACAAACAAATCGAGCGCCTTGGAGTAGACGAGTTCGAGCGGCTTGAGGGCGTTCTCGACTATGCAGACGGGAACGTAGAGCGGCTGGTCGTGGCGCAGGACGACGAAGGCGCCGACGCCCATCCCATGGTCCAGATCCGTGTCCAGGATGCGAAAGGTCGCCACGTCCTGGGCCAGCTCTGGCAGCTTGGCGAGGAGCAAAGAATAGGCTTGGTCACTCAGGCCGCGCTCGAACAGCGCGGTGGCCTGGTCGACGCCGACGCCGGAAGGCATCTGCATGCCCTGCGTGCGCGGACTCAGACTCGGCATGCGGACTTCGCTCCTTCGTGCGGACAGTATCCGTGGAAACCGTGGGAACAGTTGCAGTTGTGGCAGAGAAGCCGGATGGTGCTTGGCCAGCCATTCTTTCTCAGCCAGTCGCAGAATCGCGCCCCGCTTCTTATGTTGATCTCGCGACGATGTTTGCCGCCGTCTCCGTTGATATGATCGAACGCGAGGAACTCATACCGATGTTCACCGCAACAGGCGCACTTGCCCCCGTACTGCTCGATGGCTTGCTCGCGAATCCTTCTGTTGCGTCGCCTTTGATGGACGGCTGATTGCCTGGAACAGTTGCTGCACTTCACGCCGACGTCGATTGGCTGCGAGCAAACGACGCATCGGCCCTCACGAAGGAGTCGTTCCCTGCGAGCCTTTCTGTATGCTGGGCGGGTGGCCCTTTCAAGGGAACGTCGGTTTCGTTCCTTGCATTTCCCTGGGCAGTACTTTCGGCCGTTCTGCCCGCGCCCGGTGTATGCGGGCAGTTCTCGCCCGCAGTACCCGCACTGCCGCGGGATATTGACCTTGGTCGGCCTTTCCATCGTGTGGCTGGCGGCCTACTACGCGATGGGCTGGATCGCGGACGTGATCCGCCGGAACTGCTGACGCAGCGCGGCCGCCTTCTCATCGTCCTTGCCGTCCTTCTTGTCGTCGTCGTCGTCCTTCTTGTCGTCGTCCTTCTTGTCGCCGTCCCTCTTCGCGTCGATCTTGTCCTGGATGAAGGGAGGCAGCTCGCCTGCGGACTTCGCGGCCTGGTTGGCGTGGCGGCCGTCGTACGCACCGGGCCGTGCGTGCCTCGCGTCAGAGTTGTTTGGCTGGGAGCCGGTGCCGCGCGAGCTGGCCGCGGTCCGGTCCGCGGCTTCCTTGCCGAGACCCGCGAGGTAATGCGTCTTCTCCTCGGTGTTCATGCCCATGCAGGCACGCACGTGCGCGATCTTGGCGTCCTCCGTGATCGACCCCGGCAGGAACTCCAGCACCTCGGCCGCGGTCTTCTTGAACAGCGCGAGGTACGGGTCCTCGGCCGCCGCCTTGGCCGAGTGCTGGATCAAGGAGTTCGTGCCGCTCGGCGACTCGTTCGGACCATTCGGGTGCGGGATCTCGCGGCCGACGACGGCCGGGCCGCGGATCAGGTTGGCCAGCTCGCCGGGGGCACCCTGGGAGGGAAGGACCGCGTAGCCCGGCGGGCGCTGCGCCGCGTCCATCTTTCCCTCCGCGGTCGAAGGATCGAGGTTCCCCTTGTCGCCACCGAGGATCGTGGACCCCTCGGCCACCTTCCTGAGCAGCGCCCCCAGGGACGCGGTGCGCGTCTGGTCGATCACGGAGTTCGAGCCGCTGGGGCTCTCGGCCGGCTTGTTGGGGTGCTCCTGTTCCTTGCCGACGGCGCCCGGGCGCGTATCCACCTCGGTCTTGCCGGGCGCCGTCACGGCGTAGCCCGGCGGGCGCTGCGCCGCGTCCATCTTGCCCTCGGCGCTCGAGGGCTCCTGGTTCCCCTTGTCACCGCCCTCGATGGTCGAGCCCTCGGCTGCCTTCTGCATGACGTCGAGCGCGTGGGCGTGGGCGAGCTTCGCGAGGTCGTCCATCGACGCGAGCTTGTTAAACGACGCGGCCTTGAAGCCTGGCTGGCCTCGGAGGTGGGACGAGGCATCGAGGAGTGCCTGCGCGATCTTGGCCGTGGTTTCACGTGCCACGGCGCCGCCGGTCGGCTCGAAGGTCACGCGGCCGGCGATGAAGTCCGCCACCTTGGCGGCGCTCTCCTCATCGGGGAATGCGACGTGACCACCCTGGATGAGCGCGTTCTGGACGCCGCGCACGTAGGCCTCTTTGAACATGCGCAAATGGTAGGGAGCGCGAAGGGGTTTCCCAAGTGAACCGAGGGCGGTCATTGTTGGGCACTTGGTGGGAGCCGGGCGGACCAGTCGACGAAGCTCGAGGTCATCCTCAAGCACCGGCGGGGTCCCTTCCGGGAAAAGTTCGCTCTGGCCTAAAGGCTCACCGAAGTTGCCGCCGGCACAAATCTGCGCGGTCCAATAGAACCGAATGGCGGCGCGAATCCCCGGCGCTTTTGGCCTTGGTTCGCCGACCTAGGGTTCGTGCTGGACGAGCGTACTCAGCTGCGGGTCAAGGGACTGAATCATGAGATCGTTCACGTCCCAGCGCTTCGCTATCCCGTCGGCGCCGGCGGTCACAAGCGCCCGGCCACTGCTCGAGAACGCGATCATTACGACAGTGCCAACATGAGCCAGCGCCGCCGCGCGTGAAGTCGGTGACTCTGGGTCCACCAATTCGGTGACGCCGGACTTGTATCCGATAGCGATCAGGCGACCATCGGGTGACTGCACGGCGGAGGAGACACCTTCCGAAGTCATTAGCAGCTGGCCGCTTCGATTCCATACGAACAACGTCCCGTCTCGGAAGATTGCAGAGACGTGGCCGTTCGCGCTAACGGACAACGTCGAGAGTCCCTTGGCCTGGACCGCGAAGACTGAAACCTCCTTGGTGTCCAAGTCGTAGGCGCGAATGCGGCCGTCACGATTCGCTGTCAGGAAGACATGGTCGCGCTCAAGCCATGCAATACCATTCATCGATCCGTCAATGGCATAGAGCAACTGGCCCGTCCCGTCCGAGACATCCCAACGTCGGACGTTGCCATCGTTGGAAGCGGATATCAGCGTCGAGTCCGTGGAGCCGAAGAGCAAGAAGTAGGCGGAGTTGGTGCTGCCGCGCAACGTTGATGCCGTCTGTGCTGCCGTATCCCAAACCGTGATGTCACCCGAGGCCGCCGACATGGCCACATACCGTCCGCTTGGCGATATCTCTAGCCCGGCGCCCATCCAGCCTGTCGCTCGTAGCAGCTTCATCTTTCCATCGTAGACATCGGAGGCGCGAAACTCTCCATTGGCATGTGACGTGTACACAGTGCTGCCATCCGGAGAGAATCGCACTCGGACTGGCTGTGAAGCGAACGTCTGGACGCGAGGCGCGGCGCCTGTCGTTGGCCAGAGGACAAGTCTCGCGTCGGTGCCCCGAACGGCAACCATGTCGTCCTTCGGCGAGAAGCCGACGAATTGTAGTGGAACTCCTTCGAGCACGTTCGTCTGAGCCAGCGGGAAGACCGGCGGAGTCCACACTCGAAGAGAGCCGTCTTGCGCTGACGATACGACGGCGCCGGAGTGCGGCGAGAAGCGTGCCTCCATGATCGTGGCGATTTGTCCGTGGTACTCGAAGACGGCGCCATCGTCGAGGCGAACCTGGATTAGCCCCCCTCGTTCACTGCTCAAGACGTAGTGGCCATCGCTGCTGACCGCGAGACAACCACCCTGGGACCGCATGCCGTCGCGAATGACCGATGACTTGCGCGCAGCGTAGTCCACCAGTTCGATCGATCCTCGTGGTGTGCAAAGCACAAAGCGTGTTGATCCAGGAACGAACAGCCCGACACCGTCTCGGACACCAAGTTCATTGATGCGGCACGGGCCTCTCTCAACGGGGCAGGTCGTTACGCGGCGGCCATCCCACGAAGCGATCTGGTGGCCGCCATCCACGAGATCCGTCGTGTGATTCGAACCAGATGCCCGCAGAACTTGGCGCCATACCATCGTCGTAGAATCGAGCACTGCGGCCTCTCCATCGAAGCTCGCTGCGAGAAGAAATGCATCACCAGCGGCGAACCTGAGATTCATGGTCGCGTCGTGCAGCTCAAATGTAGCCAGTGGTTTACGGGCCACGAGATCGAGCAACACTACGTTTCCAGCAGAGTCGCCTGCGGCAAGCCACCGGCCGTTCGCGGAGAACGAGAGGTTCAGCGCGAGTTTCGGGAGTTTGTGAGCAGTGCTCTTCTCACCACTCGCGATCGTCCACACTTGGACTGTTCCATCATTGTGCCCGGTCGCGATCTGCCCTGCGTCCGGCCCGAATGCAATGACGGAGACCGGCGTCGATACATCAGTCTCAAGTAGCTTCTTGCGAGCTCGCACATCCCAAATCTGAAGCGTGTCTCCAGCCAAGGCAAGGAGCGAGCCATCCGTGCTGGTTGCGAACGGGACTGAGTCCGTGCCGCGTGTTCGTTGATATACAAATGACGAGAGGCCGTAGCCGCGTGCCTGGTGGACTATGTCGATGACATCGGGGCTTTTTGCAACGCTGGATTTCGCGAGGAGATCGACGCTTCGGGTGGGATCCACCGAGAGGAGCCTCTTGCTCTCCGCGAGCAGAAACCGATCTCGCTCGAGGGCGGATTCCTGCTTCGCGTGAAGTTCTCGGTCAAGAGCCTCTCGTGTCTGGCGCTTCTCGTGGATTGCAGCATTGCGCTCACTGACGATGCGCGAGACGCTAACTACGCTCAGCGTGGCGAGAGCTACGCCAGCGACACTCGCGACAAAGACCGCGGCCTTGTGTCGCCGTAGCCAGCGGCCGATGACTTCTGCGAAAGAGTACCTATGCGCTTTGACGAGTTGACCAGTAAGGAAGCGGCGGAGATCCTCTGCAAGGTTTCCGGGATCGGAGTAGCGTGCGTTGCGGTCACGGGCCATGGCCTTGGTGGTGATAGCGGAGAGCTCCGGTGGACAGGCAGGGTCTCGATCCAGAATCGGGATGGGCGCCCCGTCCAGCACGCGGGCCACGACGTCGGCTGAGGTCGCGCCAGTGAACGGAGGTGTCCCGGTGAGAACATGATAGAGAATGGCACCAATCGAGTAGACGTCGGCGCGCCCATCGACGACTTCTCCGCGCGCTTGCTCAGGTGCCATGTAGGCTGGCGTACCGAGGATCTGCCCCGCTCGGCTGAGTTGTGGGTCTTGTGCCGCTCGGTAAGGAGCCCCTGAAGTCGTTGATTCGTTGCCCGCCAGTAGATCTCGAGCCAGTCCCCAGTCGATGACGACCGTCTCTCCGTACGCACCCATGATGACGTTGGAAGGCTTGAGGTCCCGGTGGAGGATTCGCTGGCTGTGGGCGTACGCGATGGTCTCCGCGACCGCGAGCACCTGCGGTAGGAGCGCGAGCCGCTCGTCGAGCGTCATCTTCTCCGCGATGACCTCCTTGAGCGAGCGTCCCTCCACCAGCTTCATCGCGTAGAAGGGTTCACCGGTCGCGAACCGCCCGGTCTCGTGGACAGGGACGACGCCGGGATGCTGGAGCTTGGCCGTGATGCGCATCTCGCGCTCAAACCGAAGCCGAGCGGCATGATCCATGCTTTGCAGTTGCTTCAGCGCGACCACGCGGTCGGTGCGACGGTCCCGCGCGCGCATCACGATGCCGATGCCGCCGCGCCCCTGCTCGCCCTCGAGGACGTAGTACTCCATCGGAACCTCGACCAAGGGCAGAGGTCCAGTCGGTGAGGGTGCCCATGGGGATTCCGCGTCGGAGTTCCCCAGGGGACCCCCTGCGTCGGTGGCCGTATTCGTCTCGTCGGGCTTGTCGTCTGGTGTCACGTTCGCCTGCCTATTGCTGATCCTATTTCGGTATCTCGGCTGGCCTCTTGATGCGAAGGTCCGCAGGACCTCAGAACCCGAGCCGGCTCACGTCGACATGGTCGACGGCCCAGGCGCCGGTGGCATCGATGTGGCCCTCGACGAGCAGTCGAGAGGAGATCGCGTCGCAATCGAAGTCGCCGAGGGCCTCGGCAGTAAAGCGATTTCCTTGCCCATGGAAGGCATAGCGAAACACAGAGGGGTTCCACGTTGTCTGCAGCGGTAGCCAGGCCGGAAGTTTCTGATCACCTATCCTGCACTCCGCACCTACACCCTCGTCCCAGCAACAGGACGCGGTCGGTGGTAGGTCAGCGGCCGGCCATGTGCCCATACGCCGTCGATATTCGACGGCACCTTCGAGCATGGCGGCCATCGATACGGGCAGTCGTCCCAATGTCACTTCCGCCCAGAACCCAGTCGCCTGACCCGATCGGATGAGGGCGGACGCTGGCGAGCTGTCCCGTAGTTTGGAGGGCAGCGCGGCCCACGTGACGGAACCGAGATCCCATTGCCAGAGATGACCCTGCTGGTCGAGCGAGCGCAGCACGCGTCCGTCCTCGGAGAACTGCATGAATCTGATGTCGTCTTGGCCGACGAGCACGGCGCCGCGCGCGGTCGCAGCGTCGATCAGGCGGACCGTACCGTCGGCGCAGGCCACGCCAACGACGGAGGGCTCGGTTGGCGAGGGCTGCAGATCTCGCGCGGCTCCGTGACACGCGTGGAAGCGATGACGTTCGTGGCCACTGTTGTCGCGCGCCCAGACGATGCCGTCGGCGCCGCCGGAAAACGTCCAGCTGGCGTTGCGCCCGAATCGCACGAAGGTCCGTCCGAGGGAATGCTCACCCACCACAGATTCTCGTGACGTAAGATTGACCGTAGGGCGATTCCACGATGCGCCATCGCGGGTGCTCACAGCCCACAGCCCCCCTGCGACCACGTCACCGGAGATCTTCTCAGAGCGTTCACCGTCGAGCCCGCCCAGGCTACTCGGCAGGTTCTGCGGCCCATCGGATGAGGTTTCGCATTTCGGCGGAACGGTGAGGTCCCACACGGACACATTCCCATTCTGGCTGGCTACAAAGAGTACATCGCCGTCCGAAGAGAGAGCCAGAAGGCGGGCCGTCGTTTCTTGCGGCTCGTAACGCGAGTGCGAGCCGCGCCTCCACACCTCAACGGACCCATCGAGCGCCAATGCCGCGAGTGTAGCCTCGTTCTGCGAGCAAGTAATCTCACGTACACCGGTGAGTGCCGCGCCGAGAGTGGCGCTCCGTAGAGGGGTTCGATAGAGAGAACCGCTCTCCGCGAGCACATTCGACTCCGACCCGGCAACGCAAGCAGTCACGATCCGCTCAGGTGGAACGGGCAGCTCATGGCGAACACCATCGGGATCTCGAAGAACGATCTCGCGGTCGGTCACTTCCAGGGTGCCGGCGTCTGTGGTCGAGAGGCCCAGGACATATCCAGCGACGCGGTCCATCGGATTCCCGATGGGCGCACGGAGGCTCCAGACTCGCATCGTGCCATCGGCGGCGACCGAGACGAGTTGAGCGCCATCGGCGCTGAAATCCAGGGCAACCACGGCGCCCTCGTGCGCCTGAATTTCTCGTGGTATGCGCCGCGGCGCCTGCCAGACGACGATGCGTCCGTCCTCCAGTCCAGCCGCGAGGACGGCGCCATCTCGGCTAAGCTGAAGGCCGGTGATCTTGTTGTCCACCGCAGCGCTGAACGTGTCGTGCGTGTCGCCAAACCGTCGAAGGGTGAGTGACCGATGGTTCGCAACTGCGACCCAGGTGCCGTCTTCGGAGAGCGCTACGAGGCGCTCTATGGGCGCTGACGGAAGCAGTAGGGTCCAATGCTCCGACGCGACATCGACTTCGACGAGGCTGGAGTCCTCGAGCTCGAGCACGAAGCGCTTGCTGTGTCCGTCAGACCAAGAGCGTCTTGTTGGACCATGCTCGGACCCGAACGCACGGCGCTCAGTTCGAACTCCGACGACCTCGATGCCAAGAGATGGCGACACGACGAGCCCGTCATCCTGCACTGCTGACCCATAGGGACTAAAGTAATGGTCCAGTTCGTCCGCCGTGCCGGCATCGATGTCGAGGAGTTCTGTCGGATAGCGATCCCCGCGAGTGGTCGAGGTCAACAGCCGTCGACCGTCCCACGAGACGCTGTGGGGCCTGCTGAAGCCGGTAGACCTCGACCGCGATCTCTCGACGAACTCGAAGGTTGGGGCTTCGGCAACATAGAACTTCGTCGTCATGCTATCTGGACCGAATGCGTTTCCGGGTGCGGTGGCGCCGTCCGCGCGTGTCCTGTACGCGACCATCCGGGTGCGATCACCGGACACCAGGAAGCCGTGCGCGACGTCCCGACTCACGACCCTCGATGTCTTCGTGTCCCAAATGATGGCCTCGCTATCGTTCCAGATAGCCACGTCGCTGTCTCCTGCCAGCCATTTCACCCCCACGACAGGTGGCGTGATCTTGGTTTCCGACGTGGCCACGCCTCGCTCAAGCGTCTCCAGTTCGATCCAGCGCGGGGCGTCGCCGTCCTGGTCGCGCTGTCGATACTCGCTGAGCTTTTGCGCGGCTGCGGTGGGGTTTCGGGCCACGATCGCCTTGGCCTGCTCTAGCAAAAGCGCGGTGTTGCGGTCCTCGGTAGCGACGCGTTGCTCGGCGGCGAGATCACGCTGCACCTGTGCCGTGTCTCGCTCGCGGGCGATCCCGAGCACGCTCAACGTCCCGAGCACTGCCATCGCCGCCAGGCTGGTGCCGACGAGAGTCAGCACCAAGCGATGCTTGCGGACCCAGCGGGTCATTAGCTCGCGCGGTGAATAGTCCTTCGCGGCGATAAGCTTGCCCGCCTGGAAGCGCGTGAGGTCGGCGACGAGCTCGCTGGCATCCGCGTAGCGCTCGTCAGGGTTCCAGGCCATCGCCTTACGCACGATCGAAGCTAGGTCAGAGGGTATGGCCGGCGCGATCGATGCGAGTTCGGGCGGGCGCTCGCCGGGTGAACGCAAGCTGCCGAGGACGGCGCCGCTCTCTCCCTGGAACGGCGGGCGGCCTCCGAGGACATGATAGAGGATGGCGCCGATGGAATAGACGTCAGCGCGTGCGTCCACCTGGTCCCCGCGCGCCTGTTCCGGCGGCATGTATGCCGGTGTACCCAGCACGTTGCCGGCTGCGGTAAGGTCATCCTCACCCACGCGTCGGTACGGCGAGACCTCCAGCTCGTCGAGAAGCGGCGCCTCACCGAGCACCTTGGCGAGGCCCCAATCGATGACTACGGTCTCGCCGAACTCGCCGACCATCACATTCGACGGCTTGAGGTCCCGATGGATGATTCCGCACGAGTGGGCGTACGCCATTGCCTCGGCCACGGCGACGACGTTCGGCAGTAGGCGTAACCGAGCGGTGAGCTGCGTGCGCTCGGCGAGCACTTTCTTGAGCGACGCGCCCTCAACCAGCTTCATGACATAGAAGGGCTGGCCGTCCAGCCAGAGCGCAGCGTCGTGCACGGGCACGATGCTCGGGTGCTGCAGCCGAGCGGTGATTCGCAGCTCGCGCAGGAAGCGGCGCCGCCCCTGCTCGGTCATCTCATTGAGCAGCTTGAGCGCCACGGTGCGGCCGAAGAGGCGATCATGGGCGCGCATTACCACGCCGATGCCGCCGCGACCGTGCTCGGCGAGCACGACGTATTCGCCGTCACCGACGAGGCGAAGTTCCTCCGACGTCACGGGCGACGTCGAGAACGGCGTTTCCTGCGCGATGCGATCAGAAAACGTCGAGAACTCTGGACCACACTTGCTGGAAGGATCTTGGTGCTCGCTCACTCAGCCTTACCTGCCTGACTTGAACCTGCATTGGTTCGTGGTGTCGCCAGAGGAGCATGTGCATGATGCGTGCCGCTGCGTTTCTTGGCGCCAACGCACCGCCGAGCGCGAATTGCGGACGGGGTTGCCCTGCGGAACGATCGCGGCATGTGATCCCAGCCGTCTCCGATTGTCGCCGGATGTCCCCGCAATTCCGGAGCTTCGGCGCACGGAACCATCCAGCCCGAAGCCGCTGCGCTCAGTCAGTACCCATCTGGTCCATGCGGCGCTCGGCGTCCGTGAGCGTGGGTTCGTCCCAGTCGCTGGACTTGAACAGCCGGCGCTTCGTGGCCTCCACCTCAGCCGCGGACTGCCGGGCGCGACACTCCCTCCACTTGGCGCGCGTCCTCGATATCCGAGGGCGCAACTTGCCCAGCGGACCATGCTTCGACGGGCCGTCGCCCAGGGTCGCGCGGTCTCGCAAGAAGAGGTCTTCGAGTCGATCCGCTTCGGCGCGGACGACGTCGATGTAGTTCGTCAGTTCTTGGTCGCTCAGCTCGATGAGTAGCAGGCGGCGGTGATCGTCGTTCGATGACGGCATCGTTGGGCTCATCGGGATGCAGGACGCGTGCCGATCGAATGCCGCTACGCCCCAGCGGTCTCGAGGCTCTTGGCGAGCCAGGCCTCGTACCAGTCGGCGAACGTCTGAGGTTCGCCGGTCGGTCCCTGGTGAGGGGTGAGGCCGGTCTGGTCCGCACGTCCATCATGCCAGACGTGACCCCGCTGGTCGCAGGTCACGACCAGCCATGTCCTCAGCGCGCAGCCATGGTGGCAGATCGGGATCGCGCCGTTCACAAGATTCGAGTCCCAGTAGAGTTGGTCGAACTTCTCGAACCTGTCGACCTGGTCGTCGTGTATGTCCTTCAGGCCCGTAAAGATCTTCACCTCGTCCAAGAAGTCCTCGAGCCACGACGCCGCTCCGGGTAGGCGCACGCGGCCGTCGCGCCACGCCGCCGCGACCGGCAGCGCGCGCGTGAACTTGTCGCCGATGGGCGTGATGTCGACGACGTCGAGGTTCGGGTCCTGCACGCGCAGCATCTGCGGCACCGCCTTGAAGCCGCCGACCGCCTCGACATCCTGTCTCACGCGTGGAACGTTCTGTTCAGGGAAGCACCGCCGCGTGAGGACGGGGCGGTGGATGGTGGGTGGTAGTGGGCGGACGCGGCGAAGGAAAGGCCGGCATTCTGTTGCGAGCTGCCGGGTGGCTCCGACGGCTAGGCCATCAAGAACCCACGTCTGTTAGACGTGGATTGGGCGAATGCGCCCGCGCAGCCAACGGAAAATGATCCGCTTGCCACATGAGCACTCGCCCCGGTTGCAGATCGCCATCGATCGGCTCCTTGAGTCGATAGGACACAACTCAATTGCGAAGGACTTGACGACAGATCCCTCAAGATATACATCTTGAGTAGAAGCGGGGCCTGTCGTGCCCTAGAGGTGGGTTGCTACACCTCCGAAGAGGCCGCGTCCCCACGCGGCCTTCTTTGTTTCGGGCATCCACGTAGGTTGTGGGTTACCCGGTGGCTGCCTCCTTGCGCGTGGGCATGCGCCACTTTCCCGGTTCCACGCGGACCAGCCGGTGGTTCTTCACGAGCATGTGAATGGCGCTCCGCAGTTTCCCGCGGTTGTTTTGGGTGTCGGCGCCGTAGATGACCCTCGCCATCTCGCCGTACTCGATGTCGGGCTTGTGTGCGATCAACTCGACGATCCGGTCGTTGATCGAGCCGTATGTCCACGGCAAGTCCAGCGTCTGCACCTGCTCGATGGCGTCGCTGCTGACCTGCGGCCGCGCGCCAGCAGCCGTTGGCACCTCGATCGGCGCGAGACGCGCGCTGGCAGGAGCGGCCGCCGGCGTCTGTGGCGACGGAATCGGCACGCGACCGTGAGCGGCCTCGTTGATGAACGTCTGCACCGAGGAGCCGACGAGCGCGGATGCCAGCGCCGCGATCGGATTCGCCGAGGGGAAGCCGGGCGTCGCCGCCGCTGACGATGCAGGGCGCGTCCCCGGAGGAGCCGCAGCCGCAGTGGCGACGCCTTCGAGCAGATCTGTGAGCTGCTTCTGGATGCGCGCGATCTCCGCGTCGAGCTGCTGGACGAGCTGGTCCCGTCGACCGCGGACGACATCCATTCGGCGAACGAGTTCAACGACGCGCTGCAGCTTTTCGTTCATTGAAGACATTTTGGCACAACTTGCGTGAGGTTGTCAAGTCTACTGATGCTGGCCGGACCGTAGTGATGCTGTGTATCTATGATGCAACTGACGGTCAAGCGAGCGGTTATGCCACATCAGTCTGACAGTCGACTGACGCCGGAAATCGTAATTGTCGAATTTCGCTGGGTTAAACGCCTCTGCGCGGGGACGCCCGAGACCGGAGGGACCGTCCCATTCGAAGTCGAGCATCTGGTTGGGCGCGGCGGGGAACACGCGCCGGATGCGCCGGCCGGCGGCAGGGTGGCCACGCAGGGTGGCGACCGATTGCCGCTCCTCTATGGTCACCCTGCTCGCCACCAGCCCCGAGTGTCGCTGGCTCCCGAGCGCGTTGCCAACTCCGTGCCCGAGCGCCACTCCAGATCTCCCCAGCACCGGCGCACCAAGGACACCGAGTGCCGGGAACCCATACGCTGCACGAGTGCGCCTCCTGCGGCGCCGTAGACGTTCGAGAGGCGGCCCTCGCCTCGCGACCACCGCCGCGCAGGAAGGCGTTCCCAAGAAATCAGCCGAGGATGTTCGACTTCGACGCGTGGGCGGCAACCGGCGCGGTTGGCGATAACGCCTTGAGCTGAACCGGAGGCATGGCGGTGGCCGCGGCCTGCGCCGCGGACAGCGGCACCGGCGACGGAAGACCAGCGAGCTTGAAGCGTTCGAGGGCGGTTTGTCGTCCTCGTTGAAAGGCATCTCGCAGCAATCAGTATCCTCCTGGCGGGACTGGGGCCATGGGGAGCGAATCTTGCGGATCGGGCGACGATGCAGGCGCGGGCGGGCGCGGGCGGCTGCCCAGCAGGTGTCCGAGTCCGTGCCCGAGTGACTTACCAGCGCGCGCCAGCATCGATCCGCCGAGAACCCCGGCGGCCGGGAATCCGTACGCCGCCCCGAGCGCTCCGCCCGCGGCGCCGAGCACGTTCGAAAGGCGTCCATTGTTCGGGTCGCCGCCACCGCGCAAGGCGGACAGGACGGGCAGCGCGGACAGCACCGTTCCAGCCTGTCCCAGGCGGCTCAGCACCGGACGACCTGGAATCTTCGGCCAGAGGACGTTCTCCCAGTGCAGCGTGCCGCCCGGCGCAAAGGTCTTCGCACCCTCGCGTGCGACCTGCAGCGGATCGCCGATCAGACCGCGGCCGATGTCCTTTGCCAGGCCCATAATCCGTCCAGCTTCCTTGACCCGGAAGCGCGCCAGCGCCGCGGCCACG
>OBEQ011205122.1_pt1 | contig 14009 bp, 9 predicted proteins | sample 1670901 | NCBI WGS metagenome assembly OBEQ01 (sample SAMEA104232315, study PRJEB22302) | groundwater metagenome | biome: forest; feature: aquifer; material: groundwater | place: USA | collected 2011-08-07 | depth 5.4 m
AGGGGTTCCAGGGTTCGAATCCCTGCCTTTCCGCCATCAAACTTATGTTTGATGACGATGGTGGCGCAGTTTAAGGAATACTGCGTCCACCAACGCCGAAGGGATTCGAAAGGAGCAGCTGAACTTTTTAATGGAAGCGCGACGAGCAGGAGCGCTGATGACATTTGAAGCTGCGGGTGGCCGACCGAAGCATTGATCTATTTCGAAGAAATAGGAATATCAATGCGGAGGCGCCGAATCCCTGCCTTTCCGCCACTTTTTGCTAAGCAAAAAAGTGGCGATTGCGTCGTGACGGACTAATGAAGTCCGTCTACGACGACCACTGCCATCAAAACGGCCGGCAATGAAGCCGCCGTCGGTGATCGCCAAAAGAATTCGTGTAGTATGAATTCTGAAGCGAAAGCTGAGTAGTAACATCAAGCTGTCCTCATAATCTATGCTATTTAATTCCTGGGTTTTTCTCGCGTTTTTCCTGCTGGTTTATACCGCTTATCTTCTTTCGAAGCGTAATTTCAAAATCCAAAATCTGATTTTGCTGGGCGCGAGCTATGTGTTTTACGGCTGGTGGGACTGGCGCTTTTTGCTTTTACTGGCCTTTTCAACGACTGTTGACTTCAACATCGCCAGAAAACTTGATTCTGAAACCAATCCTTCGAAAAGAAAATGGCTCCTGGCGATTTCGGTTGTTTTCAATTTAAGCATTCTTTGTTTCTTTAAATATTTCAATTTTTTCTCCGAAAGCGCAGTGCGCGCTTTGGGAATTTTCGGATTCCACGTAGACGAGATTACTCTTAAATTAGTTCTTCCGTTGGGAATTTCATTTTATACCTTTCAGGAAATGAGTTATGTCATCGATGTTTATCGCAAAGAATTTAAAGCGGCCTCGAAGCTCACCGATTTTGCTCTTTTTGTCTCTTTTTTCCCTCACCTGGTCGCAGGCCCGATTCAACGAGCAACGAATCTTCTTACGCAAATCATGGGACCGAGAAAAATCCAAACAGATCAGGTCAATGCGGGGATTTTCCTAATTTTATGGGGCTATTTCAAAAAAGTTGTGATCGCTGACAATCTTGCGTTGATTGCCGACCGCGTTTTTAATAATTACACGCACTTTCACGGAATGGATCTTTTTTTAGGGGGCCTGGCTTTTTGTTTCCAGATTTACGGAGATTTTTCAGGTTATTCCGACATCGGACGAGGGCTTGCCAAGCTCATGGGTTTTGACCTCATGGTGAATTTCAAACTTCCATATTTTGCGTTAAGCCCGGCGGAGTTTTGGCAAAGATGGCATCTTTCGCTTTCGCAGTGGTTGCGGAACTATCTTTATATTCCGTTAGGCGGCAACCGGCGCGGAGAGTTCAATACGTATCGTAATCTTTTTCTTACCATGCTTTTGGGCGGGCTTTGGCACGGCGCTTCTTGGAATTTTGTTTTGTGGGGAGCTTTTCACGGAATCCTTTTGGCGGGTGCCAAATTTTTCAAGTGGGATGAAAGCAGGCTTCCGGCTTTGCTCAAAATGGCAGTTACTTTCGTGTTCATAAATGCGGGCTGGATTCTTTTCCGTTCGCATTCGCTCGGGCAGATTGTTTATTTCTTCTCGCATTTAGGGTTTGGATTTTCGCCTGATACGTTACAATTCGGATATCAGATTCTTTATTTCACATTGCCCCTTATCGCGGTTCAGATACTGCAACACAAAACCCGTAATTTGCTGGCAGTCACCGAGCTTCCCGGATTTGTTCGTATTCCCGTTTATGGAGTTCTTCTAACCTGGATCCTCGTGTTCGGGGTCCGTCACTCGATGGAATTTATCTACTTTCAATTTTAATGAAAAATTTAATGCAGCTTCCCGAAGAAAGAATCAAAAAAACAACGCCGCGAAAGATCGCCCTTTCTGTCACATGTGTTTTTATTTTTATCTTGGCCGCCAATTTTTTCGCTCTTCAGGCCTTGCAAGAAACGGCGATCAATCGTGGGTACTTTTTAATCCAGGGAAAATGGAAACTGCTTTTGGGGATGAAAAAGCCGGTGGACTGGCTTGTTTTGGGTGACTCGAGCGGAAACTCAGCTGTGGTTCCGCATCTTTTGAGCGAAACTTTGGGTGGGAGTTCCGTGAATCTTTGCACGATCGGTTGGCTTTCAGCGATGAATGATATATGGATGCTTCAAAACTATCGCGCGCGCTTCGGTCTTCCGAAAGGTATTTTGATTGTGCACAGTCCCTTCATGTGGCAAGGACGCCTTGAAAAAGACCTGGTGCAAAAAATTCCGCTTTCGTGGAAAGATATCCAGGCCATGGATCCGCCGGTTAAGTTTAACTTAAAAGACAGTTGGTGTTTTTTTCTTGCGCGATATTTTCCTCTTTATTCGCAGAACGAGTCTCTGGCGTATCTTCTGCAATTTCGGCATAAGGCGTTCGTCAAAAAATTAAATTTAAATGCGGAAGGTTATGAGGCTTATGGTGAGGCGAATCCCGAAAAATTAAAACTCGCGGTTTCAAATAACGAGAAGCTTTTGCAGAAAGGGTTCGCTCTTTCAGAAGATAATCACAGGGCGTTGGAATCTCTGAAGTCTTTTGCGGAGCAAAATCACGTTCCTGTTTATCTGGTGGACGGCCCTCTTTATCAGGAAGTGGCTGAAAAAAAAGAAGTGAGACGTTATCTCGATCAATTGGCCGCAGAATTGCAATTAATTTTGGGTGGAAGCGACTGGGTGCATTATTTGAGAGGCGGCTATAATCTTTTTCCCGGGGCACAACTTGAAAGCGTTGACCACACCACGGCTGAAGGAGCGAAAGTTTATACGCGGCTTGTTTCAAAATTGCTGCCGGCCGCTGTTTCGCGTTAGTTTTCGTAAGTTCATAATTGGATAAATTAAATGTCTTGTAAATTATGGGGCCCGAAGGCAACATGGAAGTATAAATTTTATTATGACACCCGCGATATCGATTAAAAATCTCACGAAATTTTATAAAAAATTCAAAGCCATCGAAGATGTTTCACTCGACGTGCAGCCTGGAGAATTCTTTGGGTTTTTAGGGCCGAACGGGGCGGGCAAAACCACTACGATTAATGTTATTACGGGCCTCGCCAATCACGACTCCGGAAGCGTGGAAGTGTTCGGGCACAATGTTACGAGTGATTACCGGATGGCCCGAGCTCTTATTGGTTTGGTGCCGCAGGAATTTAATTTTGACCCTTTTTTAACAGCCGAGCAGATTTTAACTTACGAGGGCGGTTATTTTGGTATTCCGCCGCGCGAGGCAAAGGCGCGGGCTTTGGAGTTGTTGAATCTTTTCGGGCTTTATGAAAAACGCGAAGATGGTTACAAGCGGCTCTCCGGCGGTATGAAGCGCCGTCTTTTGATTGCCCGCGCTTTGATGCATCGGCCCAAGGTTTTGATTTTGGATGAGCCCAAGGCGGGTGTGGACCTTGAGCTGCGCCATGAATTATGGAATTTTTTAAAGAAGGTCAATAGCGAAGGCACGACCATAGTGTCGACCACTCATTATATTGATGAAGCTGAGAAACTCTGCAGCCGTATCGGCGTGATTCATCAGGGGAAAATGATTGCGCTTGACCCGACGGAAGTATTGATACGCAAAATGAGCGGAGACCAGGTTGAACTTTATTTAAAACAGAACCTTTTTGAAATTCCCGAGGAGCTGCGTAAATTTCCAATTTCGATTGAAGACGGTGGCCGCAAGCTTCGGTTTGAAGAAAAAAAAACGGCCGTGAACGAAGTCTTAAAATCGTTGCATAATCATGGTGTTGAAATTGAAAAGATAGACGTGAGAAGGCCCACGCTTGAAGATGCTTTCCTGAAACTAATCGGTAAAAGGCAAGAGGCGTATATCCGGGTTTAATATGAAACATCTCAGCACTGCTTTTCGAACATTAGTAGGCCGCGAAATCTACCGTTTCTTTTCGGTTTTCCGCCAGACTATTTCGCCCCCGCTTGTTTCCAGTTTTCTTTTTATTTTTATCTTCGGGTTTTCCTTGGGCTCGCGGATTCACGAGATCGAAGGCGTTTCTTATCTCGACTTTCTCATCCCTGGGCTTGTGATGATGTATGTTATTGACGGCGCTTATGCCAACACGTCGAGCTCGCTTTTTATTTCGAGGTGGGCCAATAATATCGAAGAAATTTTGGTCACACCGCTTTCGTATTTAGAAATGGTGCTAGCTATTTTAATCGGCGGCCTCACCCGCAGCCTTGTGACAGGCGGCGGCGTTTATCTGGCTTCGCTTTTATTTGCAAGATTTCCGCTGGCCCATCCCGGCGTTGCACTTTATTTTCTCATTTTTGTTGCACTCATTTTTTCTTCCATCGGAATTATTGTGGCGCTTTATGCTGAAGAATTCGAGCATCTTACCGTGGCTACGACTTTTATCATTACTCCGCTTGTTTATTTTGGCGGCGTTTTTAACTCTATCGCCATGGTGCCTGAGATGATTCGCTGGCTTGCGGTTTTCAACCCCATGTTTTATATGGTCAACGGCCTGCGTTATGGAATGCTCGGAATAGCCGATACTTCTGTTATGCTCAGCATGCTGGTTGTCTTTGTTCTTTTCGTTGTTTTGTTTGGGACTGCCGTCTATCTTTTTAAAATCGGATACAAGCTTAGGAAATAATGTTAAACACTTTTCTTTATCAAAGAGGCAAGCCTTTAGAAGTAAATGTTTCCCGTGCGGCCATGCTTTCTGCGCTTGCAGACAAAGACAGCGTGCTTTGGGTTGATTTGAAAAATCCGAACGACTTTGAGGCAGACTGTTTGGTGGAAATTTTTAACTTTCACGACATGGCCGTTGAGGACTGCATCAACCCTCATTCGCAGCCCAAGGTCGACGACTACGGTGAATATCTTTTTCTGGTGATGCACGGCGTGTCTTTGCAGGACAAAAAAGAATTGGCAACTTTAGAGATTAATATTTTTATAGGAAAAAATTTTGTGGTGACTTATCACAAGGACCTGATTCCGGCCGTGGAAAATATGCTTGATCTGGTCAAAAAAAATCCGGAAACTTTTATTGTGCGTGGCCCTGACATGCTGACCTATCATTTGCTGGATGAATTGGTGGACAATTATCAACCTATTTTGGACCAATACGAAGAGAAAATCGACGCGCTTGAAGAGGAAATTTTCAACCATCCTTCTCAGGATTTTCTTGCTACGATCATGCAGGTGAAGCGCGATGTTTTTCATTTTCGTCGCATTATCGCTCCACAGCGCGACGCCCTGAACCATTTAACGCGTAACCCTACGGCTTTAATCAAATCCAAACATTTGATTTATTTTCGCGACGTTTATGACCGCTTGTTCAGGCTTTACGGCACCGTGGAAGGATTTCATGACGCGCTTTCAGGAATTTTGCAGGCTTATTTTTCTTATTCTTCGAATAAATTAAACGAAATCATGAAGCGTATGACCGTGCTTGCGACACTCACCATGCCGACTGTGATTATTGCCAGCATTTACGGAATGAATTTCAAAAATATGCCGGAGCTCGGCCATCCTTACGGCTATTTCATGTCTTTGGGCCTGATGGTGGTTACGTCGATGGTTATGCTGGTGTGGATGAAATTCAAAAAATGGATATAAAAACCTCGCTCTACGGACTCTCGTTTGAAGAAATCCAGAAAGTCGTTCGGGAGGAAAACGTCCCTTCTTATCGTGCTGGCCAACTTGCTGATTGGGTTTTTAAAAAGCATATTTCGACCTGGGACGAGGCGCGCAATCTTCCCCCTGAACTTTGTAAAGCGCTAGAAAAAAAATTCTTACTTTCCTCGCTCGAACTCGAGGAGGTGAGCGAATCTGCCGATTATGAATCGCGCAAATTTCTTTTTCGCACCGTTGATCAGCAGTTTATTGAAAGCGTTTTGATTTTGCAGCAGGAGCGGAGGACAGTTTGCGTTTCGACCCAGGTGGGGTGCAAAATCGGCTGCGTTTTTTGTGCGAGCGGAAAAGGAAAGTTTGGCCGGAACCTGACGCCTGGAGAAATTGTGGAGCAAGTTGCCTGGATAGAAAAGAAAATCGCCAGCAAGATCACCAATGTGGTTTTCATGGGAATGGGCGAGCCGCTCGATAATTTTGAAGCGACTATGAAGGCCCTTGATATTTTGCAGGCCAAGTGGGGATTTTATCTGGGCGCGCGCCGTATTACGGTTTCAACCTCAGGCATTACTCCGAAAATCCTGGAATTTGTAAAAAGAAGCGAAGGCCGCGTGCGGCTTTCCATATCTCTTCATTCAAGCAATGATAAAAAACGCTCCGAGCTTGTGCCGATCAATAAAAAATATAATTTAAAAGAATTAACGCAGACCCTGCGCAAAATCTATACAGAGCTTAAACGGGACATCACTTTCGAATATACTTTGATCGCCGGCGTCAATGACTCGGCGGACGAAGCGCGTGGCGTTGCAAAAATTGCAAAACCACTCGAGGCGAAAGTAAATATTATTCCCTACAACCCCATTCATGGGGAGAATTTCAAAACCCCTTCGGCTGTCCAAGTGGAAAATTTTAGGGCCATTTTGGAGCAAAACGGTGTACGCGTTATTGTTCGCCAGACTGCCGGCCGCGACATCGATGCTGCTTGTGGCCAGTTACGCCTCGTCCGCGAGCAAAAGGCGTCATCGTAATATTTCGAGGTGTGATTTAACGCCCCCACTTTTATATCTTTATGCTCGTTTGAGATAATTCATTTACTCCCGCAAAATCCAAAATTCTATGAAGGCTCGGCTTTGCTTCGTAAATTTGGTTTAAACGTTTACTCAAAAAACCACCCGTCATGCCATCTAAAAGCGATCTAAGTTCGTCCAGCCGCAAAAGTTTTTCCAGATGCTCTTGTTCCGTGGCGGCCGGCTGAAACAGAATTTCCATTTGAAGACGCCGGCGTTCATAAAAAGTGCGGGTCGCTTCCGCCAAAAGGTCCTGGCGTAACTCAACCATCAGTTTTTCGCGCGAATCAATCGAAGTCTGATTGGAGCTGAATAAAAAATCCCCTAAATCCCAGCTTGCGCCCATGTCCCAGGCGTTTCTTACCGTGTCAGGCCCTTTGATATAAAAATCTTTATCGCTGGTTCCGCCGCGGTCAATATCGATAGAAGGGGATTTGGAGAAATCTTTTCCAAAATTAAAACTTGGAAGCAGCGCGGCAGCTCTTGAAGACGCGTGCCAGCGTTTTATTTTTTCATTGGAAACATCATTGTATTGAATGACCTGATGCTGGATTTCTTTTGCCGACGGCTCAAAGCGCAGCAACTCCTGAAAAAGAAGATTTGCTTCCGGACTCGTTTCTTGAATTTTTACATTTGTCTCAGGAAAAATCTGATAGCGAAAAATTCCCCCCGCGGTTGAGGCGAAAAGCATTTCTTTTTCTTTGTCTTCTTTGTCCCGGGCCAGCGCCATGCCTGAAATATCCAATTGCTCCAGACCCTGAAACATTTCTGACCAACGTTTTGTTGCAGACAGATAGGTGTAAATTCCGCGCCCGGTACCGGCAAACAGTTGCTTTGTTTTTTCTGAATAAATCAAATGCTCTACATCCGAGCTGCGAAGCCCGCTTTGCGATAGCGAAGTCCAGTTTTCGCCGTCGATTGTTTCAAAAACTCCTTTTCGCGTGGCCAGATAAAGTTTATTTTGATTTTCCGATGAAATTAATTCGTGCAGATAAGATCCGCTGTTTTCGCTGGGGTCATAACTGTCATCTTCTTTGAGAGCGTCGCTCAACTCTTCCATGACGGCCGAACCCAAAGTAAATACGTTTTTAAAATAGGCCTGGTCTTCAGAGGCATAAAGCGATTTTTGCGTGCCGACATAAAGTTTGTCTTTTGAAAAATAGAGGACTGGGACCGGGTCTTTTTTGAAAAGACCAAACCTGAACCATGATTTGCCCGCATCGTCGGATTCTAAGAGTCCACTTTCGGTGCCAACAAACCAATGTGCTGGATCTTTGGGCGAGACCGCAAAAGACAGCACGGATTTTTCCAGTGCGGTTTTTCCACGATAAAACATTTTCCAGCTTTTATCTTTGAGGTCTTCGGCAAAAAGGCCGTCACTGGTTAAAATGAAAAGATAGTTTGGCGTTTCCTTGAAATAATGCAGCCGGTGGATTTTTCGGCTTGCGTTTCGAGTTTGCCAGATATTTTCCCAAAAACCGTTTTTGATATTCTCGAAAATCTGAGTACCGGAAGCGGCGATCATTTTTCCCGGGTCTGCCGGATGGGGAAGTAGTGAAAGAAATGTTTCGGTGCCCGAGGGCCCCGAGGCCCTTTCCCAACTTTGGGCAAAGACCGAAGGATTTAAAAGAGTGGCAAAAAGCAGATACGGAATCATTTTTTTGAATAGCATGTTAATCTCCTTAGTTATTATTAATCATAAATATTATGATTAATATAAAATGTGTCAATAAGAAATTTCCGGTTTTATCAAAATTCGTGCTATATTCGCGCCTCATTTTAATCTCGGGAGCTTAAAGACATGGGTTTTCGCTGTGGAATCGTAGGTCTGCCGAACGTAGGAAAATCAACTCTCTTCAATGCCTTGGCTAAAGCAAAAGCTGAAGCCTCGAACTATCCTTTTTGCACTATTGACCCCAATAAAGGAATTGTCTCTGTTCCTGATTTGCGGTTGGACTGGCTGACACAGCTCCATCATCCTCAAAAGACAACACCCACCACCATTGAGTTTTATGATATTGCGGGCTTGGTCAAAGGCGCTTCAGAAGGTGAAGGTCTGGACAATCAATTTTTGGGGCATATCAAAGAAGTCGAAGCCATTTTGCATGTGGTCCGTTGTTTTGAAGATCCGAATATTGTCCATGTTTCGGGCAACGTAGATCCCGTGCGTGATATCGAAATCATTGATACCGAGCTTTGTCTGAAAGATTTAGAGACCATGTCGACCCGGTTTGATAAGACCGAGAAATTGGCCCGTTCGGGTGACAAAGATTCGCGCGAAAAAATGCCTCTTTATGAAAAGGTGAAAGCAGCGCTTGAGAATGGAACGCCGCTTCGCAGGTTGGGTTTGAATGAAGAAGAGAAAAAAGCGATACGGGATTTGGCTTTTTTGACTTTGAAGCCTGTGCTTTACGGAGCTAATGTGGCAGAGTCGGATTTGCCCGAAGGCGGAAAATGGGTCGCGCCGGTCAAGGAATGGGCGGCCAAGGAAGGCGCTGAAGTTGTGGTGATTTCCGGAAAAGTGGAATCGGAATTAATCGACCTTTCGGAAGAGGAACAAAAAGAGTTCCTGAAAGAATTGGGATTAAAAGAATCCGGACTGAATTCTTTGATCCGCGCAGGTTACAAGTTGCTCGAGTTGATTACTTATTTTACGGCCGGGGAAAAAGAAGTCCGGGCCTGGACAATTCGAAAAGGCACCAAGGCCCCACAAGCGGCTGGCGTGATCCACTCAGATTTTGAGCGGGGGTTTATTCGCGCAGAAGTGATGGCTTATTCTGATTTGCAGGGGTTGGGAACAGCTGCTGCTGTAAAAGAAAAAGGCCTCTTAAGAATCGAAGGCAAAGAGTACACCGTTATTGATGGCGATATTATGCTCTTTCGCTTCAATGTTTAAAGAATTTTAATGATAGCTTTAGCGATCAATTTATAACATCAAATATCTCCTAGTCTAAGTTTCTATAAACCCTTCATTTATCAAAACGTTATGTCAATTTTCGCCTTGAAAAAACAGAGTTGAATGGTATACTTTATTCAACTCTTATAAAAGGTGAAAATATGAAAGATAAAACTAAGAATTTAAGCGCAGTCATCGCGTTAGTTGCTTTCGTAACAACTCAAGTCACCGCACCCTTTTCTGCTTTTGCCAATCAAGTCCAAACCGAAATAAAAGTCTCTGCATCTTTCGAGCTTAATCTTCCGCCTGACCTCGGAACTGTCGAGAGTCTGCATGCGGGATCCGGGCCGACCGTCATCCATATTCAAACGGCGCACGGCAATTACGAAGCTCAGAAAAAAATCCAATCTCTTCTGCATTATTTAAAAGACAGTTATGGCATCAAAACCGTTTTGGTGGAAGGAAGCGCTTCCAAACTCAACCCGGAGATTTTGCGTTTGTTCCCGGAAGAGGGTTTGAATATGGAAATCGCCGACGAACTTGCCAAGAAGGCGCTGGTCAAGGCCCCGGATTTGTTTCTTATCGAAGAGAAATCCGCAGAGGGCTACGGCATTGAAAATTTAAAAGCGTATCGTGAAAATGCAAAGGCCTTTAAAGCTGTTTTGAAGGAACGTGAAAAAACAGAAGGCTTTTTAAAAGATATGGACATGCAAATCGAGCGGCTCACAAGCCCTTATCTTAATAAAGATTTGCGTGGATTTTTAAAACGTCTTGAAAGTTATTCCACCGAACACAGCTCGATGGCGGAATCCATTGCTTATTTAAAAACCGAGGCTGCCAAGCGCCTCAATATCGATTTATCAAACCCGTCTTATCAACTTGAATGGCCGATGCTTGTGCGTATTGCTAAATTAGGTGAGTTTGAAGCCAAGATTAATCTTGAAGACTATCACAAAGAACGCGATGTCTTTTTAAAAGCCATTGAAAAAAATGAGAAAGCGGATACCTCAAAAAACGAAGCGACAAAAGAGTGTTTTGAAAAAGTAAAAAAGCTTTTGTCCGCAACGCTCGGACGCCAGGAATTGCCAAACCCCGAAACCAGCCTTCTTTTCGAATCTATGATCAGTGCTTTGCCTGCTGATTTTAATTACAACGCTTATCCCAATTTAAAATTATTCGTCGGCCACCTTATTCTTCAAAGCGAAGTGCAAGGATCGGTTTTGATGGATGAAATCATCCGGCTGGAAGACCGAATCGCAACCAGTCTGGCTGTGACCGAAACAGAAAAAAAGATACTTTTGCTTTTGAAAGATTACGGGCTTCTTAAAAAGCTTTTTGCGCTTGAATTGAGCCCTTCGGATTATGAAATGATTTTAAAACGTCGCAGCGACATCAAGCCCTCGAAAGCGATTCAGCATTTTTTGAAATTGAACTCGAGCAAAAGAGTGCGCGACGCGAAATTTTCTCACACTAAAGAAATCAACTCGCTTTTCGAGCGGGCGCTTGATTTTTATCGTTTTGCCAAAGAGCGCGACCGCTTGATGGCGGAAAATGTTTTGACGCGCATTAAAGAAACGGGAGCGGATAAAGTTGCTGTGATCACAGGCGGTTTTCATGCGGAACCTTTTCGCCATTTCTTTTCTGAAAAAGGTTTTAATTATGCGCTCGTCAGCCCGAAATTTACGACCCTAGATGGGCGCGAAGCTTATATCCACTCTATTCTGCAAAAAGAATTTGCCTCACGTTCGACGATGGAAAGCCCTACGCTCGAAGATCCGGCCAGAATTTTGACGGGTATTTCCGACACGCGGTATGAATCCAAAGAAATTGCGGGAACCATTGTGACCGTGACCGGGAAAAAAGGTCTTGTGACAGCCGAAGGGCCTGCTATTCAGGTTTCAATCAATTCAAAGTTAAAAGAAGGGCATGTGGAGGTTTTGCCGGTTACAGGACGTGCATTATTATATGATTAAAACGGAACTCCTTTAAAAGTTGGCATTGTGGTGCCGGCGGTCCAGCAAATTATTTCCGCGGCTTTGCGTTCAGAGCTGCGTGAAGGCGAAGAAAAAACGGCTGCAATCGAAAAAGCCGCGGCCGCTTCTGAAAAGAAGCAAACGATTTGGGAGAAAATCTGGCAGGGAATTTACAATTTGATTGCCGGTATCGTAAAAAGCTTGAAAGCAATTAAAAACCGAATCCTTTCTTTTGGAAATCTTTCTCAAGGGACCAGCAATCGTTACACCCCCCGGGTTGAAGGACTTGAAGACCGCCTGACGCCTTCGCAGACGACACCGGAACTTATAAATAACTTTTTTGCTTACGATACGAAATTTACCGGCGGCGTTAGAATTACGTCGGGAGATGTAAACGGCGATGGTATTTCCGATATCATTACGGGTGCTGGAAAAACCGGCGGCCCGCATGTAAAAGTATTTTCAAATCCGCTTGTGACGCCTCCGACCCTGCCGATTGGAAATCCTCCGACTGTTCCGAACCCGAAACCGGGACCAAATCGCTTTGAGCCGCAAACATCTCCGGACGGACGTTACACGGTCAGTTATCGTGCCGAGGCTTTCTCAAGCCCAACGCCTCCGAATATTCGCAGCAATGAATATTTAAGAGCGGTCGGGCCCGGCCTTAATCAGGAAGTGCGCGTTGCGAATGATTCTCTTAACGTTACAGGCGCAGGTTTTAATGTCACTAACACGGGCGTTTATTATGTGGTGAGCCAGCGTTCGAATCCGCCGGAAGTTAGATTTATTCCTTTTTCCAATTTTACCGAGAGCGGGATTATGGTCATCACGCTTCCTACCGATGTGACGAGTCACGGCGTGCAGGGTATTACTTTTGTGGGCGGACAAAGAGGGATTATTGAGGTTACCGGCAATGATCAAGTGGTCCGCCGCGTGGATTTAACTACTAAAGTTGTGACTGTTGTTGCAACGGAAGCCAATTTGAATCTTATCAATGTTGCAACGCCGAGCGATTTGTCGATTGTATCGTCTCCTAATAATGCGGGAACGATTAGCCAGCAAAATGGTGTGGTGAATATTCAATTCGGTGTTGGGAATTTCACTTCATCTGCCAGCGGAACTTTGACTTACAGCGTGCCGCTTGATTTAAGCAATCAAACGAACCTTGTGATTGGTTTGCAAGGCGATGTTCATGCATTTCAAAATACTCAAGCACAGCCGTTGATCGTGGCTGTTAAAGATGTTGCCGGACACACGGGCAACGTTGAACTTCCTGGGATTGCTACCGATGAACGCGTGTGGTTTATTCCGACAAGTTTGCTTACAGGGATTAACTTGCAAAGCATCCAGAGCATTAGCTTTGGCGTTTCCGGTTACAACATTACCGACAGTTATGTTTCGGTCCATGTGAATCCGACCATCACGATTAATCTTAACACCACCGTGATCCTTGATCCGGTTTATACGCCGATTGCGCAGCCCGGGTATCAGCCGCCTGCAGCGGGTTTGACAACAACGAACACGACCCAAGGCGACAGATTAAGTCTTTATAAGGAAATAATCCCAAATGTGGGAACGTTTCTTGTAATTGGCGCGCAAAATGAAGATGGCACGCATTATTACCGCATGGGAAATTTCGGGAATGTGAATCCTGTTTTGTATGCGAACCCTCAAGAAGGTCTTTCGCTGATTGTTTCAGGAGATCCGGGCGTTACGCACACTGTGAATGGCGTTACATCGAATTATTTGGTGGGGAATCTCATTGTTTATGACAATCGCACGAACCGTTTTTATTTGGGCGGCATTGCAGGTTTTTATTTAAATCCGCAGCAAGTTTCAAATGTCGAGCCTACGACTCCCGGATTTAAAGTGACCACCACAAATCATCAAGTGTTAAATATTACTTTGCAGGGAGTTGTTCAGCCCACGACAACACCCAAACATGTTGAGGTTATTGGAGATATCGCAAGCGTTACCACAACGTCACTCGAATACATGAGAAAAGCGATTGAGGGCTCGCACGGTTTCGGAGCCGGCACAGTGAAGGCTTATATATATGAAGTGAAACCCTTTAACGGTCTGGCAGCGATTGATGTTTTTTACCGGTTGACAGCTTCGGGACAAGATACTTATTACAATGTAACTTTGGTTTTTGACGCTAATGGCAATCTCACCAACATGGGCTGGGTCCGCAACAATCCGCCGGCAGCGGCACTTCCATTCCGCGCGGTTGGATATGAAAGCATAAGCCAGTTATTGCCGAATGTCACTTTACCCGATGTCACAATCAAAACGCTGACGCTTAAAGGAACGCCTACTTTAACGCACGAAGATTACCAAATCGTTTATCAGGTTCAGACACCGGAAGGTGTGCGCGAATTCATTTTTAACGGTCAACGTAACCGCCAAACTCCTAACAATGGATTTCCTTGGACGTATCAAGTATCCGCCCCCGGCAT
>OBEQ010140349.1_pt1 | contig 14008 bp, 12 predicted proteins | sample 1670901 | NCBI WGS metagenome assembly OBEQ01 (sample SAMEA104232315, study PRJEB22302) | groundwater metagenome | biome: forest; feature: aquifer; material: groundwater | place: USA | collected 2011-08-07 | depth 5.4 m
AATTGTTCAAGCGCCTTAATATCAATCAAATCTCTCTCACGTCCTGCGATTTTCTTCATTTTAACAAGATCGGGAATACTGACAACCGGAATTTGAAAATCTTTTGCCTGCATCAATATCCGATTTTTATAAGCCTTATCAAAATTAATGACTTCATAAACCATGACATCAATATGTTCCATTGGGTTTTGGGGATTATAAACTGAAAAAACCTTCATATTTTTTTGAGTAATCCACTCTTTTCTTTTTGCACTATCTGCAAAATCGTCGATTTTTACTGGGAGTCTGGGGACAAGAGCGAGTGTTTTAACAACACCGACAAACTTTTTTACTTCTTCGTCAGTCAGAGAAATAAGAATATCCAAGTCACCAGTAGCCCTGGCAAATCCATGAAGATTTACCGCAATGCCTCCGGCTACAAGGTATTTAAGCCCTGATGAATTTAAAGCTTTGAAAAACCTTTCGTAGAGCATAATTGAGATGAAAGATTATACGGAGCCCTTCCAAAATGGCCAGAGTTTTTTAATTAACACCAAGGCAGTTTAAATTTTCTCAACCAGCATCTCAACCTGCGACATATTGGCCAAATCGGGGTTGGCGCATAGTTCGCCGGAAACATCGTCCACATTGGCCAAAGAGTGTGTCGGAACATCGTGATCTGTGTAGAGAAGAGAAGTATCCAGCGAAAAATTGCTGTAATTAGTGGAGGTCAAACCAAGCGAAGTAATGTTGTCAGCCAAAGTATAACCCGAATCGTCATTGGTGATTTGAAACGGCGTGTTGTCAAAATTATTGTTAACGTATTCTTGAACTTTGTTAGCCGTGCTCGCCAGATCGGCATTGGGCAAATAGCCGGTATCGTCTCCCTCTTTTGGTGAAGCACAGGCCAGGAAAAGTAAAAAAGGATTCATGATATTCTCTTATCGTAAGCTGGACAAAAAAGTTGCTTTAAATTTCCACCAGCACTTTTCCGATGTTTTTTCGTCCCTGAACATATTGGTGAGCGTCGGCAATTTTATCGAAGGGAAAAACTTTATCGATAATCGGCGTCAATTTTTTCTCGGACCAAAGAGCCAAGACCCGTTTTAAAAGTTCGGCCAAGAGTTGCGGTTTTTGCTCGCTGATCGCTTTCATGTTCACGCCAATAAAGGCTTTGCTGTCCGAAAGCAATTTCATGGTATTCAGTTTGGGAAAACGAATCACCTGCCAAACTACTTTGACCAAATTGCGTTTCTTCTCGGGCGTCATCGAAGACACGCCAATACTGATAAAGCGCCCACCGGCCCGCAACATTTTCATTCCCTTAGGGATAAAATCGCCGCCGAGAGAATCTAAAATAATATCAACCCCTTCATTTTGGGTCAGTTTCATGATTCGTTTTCCTAGATCTTCCGCTTGATAATTAATCGGATGCTGGACTCCTATTTTTTTGAGATAATCCATTTTAGCGACGGACCCTACCGTACCAAAAATTTCGGCACCCGCCATCTTGGCCAATTGCACCGCCGCCAAGCCAACTCCACCAGCGGCGGCTTGAATGAGTACTCGATCTCCCGGACGAATGTTGACCATGTGGATCAGTGAATAATAAGCCGTGGCATACACAACGGGCAAAGCCGCCCCTTCTTTAAGAAAACTGACATTGGGAAGTGAAACTACGGCTTTGGCTGGCGCCACAACATATTCGGCGTATCCTCCAAAAGGGGTAAAGGCAATCACTGGAGCGCCTCGAGAAATGTGGGATACATCACTCCCAATTTCTTCCACCACCCCCGATACTTCATAACCGGGAACAAAGGGAACTTTTGGCGCATCGGGGTAAAGCCCGACACGCGCCAAAATATCGGCAAAATTAATTCCAAAATAGCTAACTTTGATGAGAACCTCATCTGGCCCAGGCGCGGGTTTGGGCATGTCGCGAATTTGAAGAACGTCGGTCGTTCCAAAACCGGTGATGGCAATCGCTTTCATTATTTTGACCTTACCAGATCACAAGGTCCCAACGAGCGAGTGATGTTCATAGCATGTCCGTCAAAACTAAAACGCATTTTGGCGCAATCGCTCAAACTTCCTTTGGGATGGATCATCCATTCGGCATAAATATTATTTTGATTGGCGGGATTTCCATACTTGGCTTTCATATACGGTACCACTTGAGCCAAGTTGGCTTTGAACACATCTCCGCTGACCGGCCATTTTTGTCGGATGTAGGCCACCACTTCGTCGGCCACCGCTTCGGGTTTTTGCCCTACTCCACTCACGCCGCCAGTTGAAACAGAGGGGGTGGAAGGTTGATTGACATGGATGCCACCAATATCAAATGCGAAAAGTGCTGATGAAGTAGATAAAACCAAAAGTGCTGACAAAATAATTTGATATGATTTTCTTTGCATGATTTCTCCTTTGTGTAGATTGACTTCATAACTAACTAGCACGAATTTGTCTAATAATTAAGTCGGAATAAAAAATAAATGGACAAGCCCCCCAAATCACCTGAAAATCGCGTGCGTGAAAAAAATATTCCTTACAGCCCTCTTTCTTTATACTCTTCCTGTCGTCGCTAAAATCGGCGACGTTCTTACTTTGAACGAAGCCTATCAGCAAACTTTAAAGCAAAGCGAATCGCTGGCGATTCAGGACGAAACCATCCGCATCGCCGCCGCTCATTACGAAGAAGCTTTGGGAACGGTGTTGCCTCATCTCGACGTCAACTCCAGTGAATTGGTGCAAGATACAACGAGCAACAGTTCGGGCAGTAGCAGCTCGGTAACCAGCACGCTCACTAAACGGAGCCGACCCGAAGTGGCGCTAACCTTGACACAGCCGCTCTTTCAGGGTTTTCGCGAATTTCGCGCACTGCGCATTTCCAGCGTCGAAAAACAAAAAGACAAGTTCGATACCCAACGGGCGCGCCAACTTCTTTTTGCCGACGTGGCCCGCGCCTACTACACCGTTTTGGAAGTAGAGAAAGAATTACAAATTCAACAATCCATTTTCTCAGCCCTTCAAAAAAGAAAAGGGGAATTGGAAAATCGCGTGAAGTTGGGACGATCGCGCGAAAGTGAATTGCTTTCTACCGAATCGGATAGCGCCTCCACGCAAGCGGACATCGAAAAAACAAAAGGAATGGTCGCCACGGCTCGCGACATGTTGGGTTTTCTCGTGGGGCAACCGGTAAAAGAATCTTTGGTGGATGAATTTAAAGTCCCAGCGATTCTTCCTTCCTTAGAAAAATTGGAAATGATTTCCGAAAATCGTCCCGATCTGGGAGCCGCCGCAGCCAACACTCGGCTGGCAAAAGGAGAAGTTAATTATAACAAAGGAGCGCTTCTTCCAACACTGGGATTGATTGGTAATTATTATCCTTACCGCACCGGCTATCAAAAAAATATCAAGTGGGACGTCAATTTTGGACTGACCGTTCCCCTTTTTGAAGGAGGGGCTTTGCGCGGCCCGATCAAAGAATCAGAAGCCCAACTCAAACAGGCACAACTCACCCAACAAGAAACAAACCGGCAAGCCAAGCTCGAGCTCACGCAGGCGTATCACAACTTAACCGCTTCGCAGGCAGAAACAAGTGCGTTGCAATTGGCATCCAACAAAGCCAAGGCCAATTTCGATTCGCTTTCCAACGAATACAATTTAAACCTCGTCAACAATTTGGAAGTATTGGATGGACTAAAAACATGGCATGACAAACGTGTCGAGGCCAACCAGATTTATTTTCAAACCAAGTTATATTATTTGGATCTGCTGATTGCGTCGGGGCAAATCCCAGAGACACTTGTGTCGGAGGTGCAGCCATGACACTTTCGGATCTCTCCATTAAAAATCCGGTTTTTGCCTGGATGTTGATGATCGGGCTGATTGTCTTTGGCTGGTTTGGTTTTCGGGGAATGGGAATCAGTCAGTTGCCCGATGTCGATTTTCCCGTCGTTAATGCCACCATCACACTCGAAGGGGCGGCACCCGAGGTGATGGAAACACAAGTCACCGACGTCATCGAAGATTCGGTGATGACCATTCAGGGAATCAAGGAAGTTTCCTCCGTGTCACGGCAAGGGAGCGCCAACGTTACGATTGAGTTTGAATTGAATCGCAACATCGATTCGGCGGTGCAAGAAGTACAAACCAAAATCGCGCAGGTTCAAAAAAATCTTCCGAAAGAAATCGACCCTCCCCTCATCACTAAAACCAATCCGGAAGATCAACCCATTATGTGGATTGCTTTGTCCGGTGACGGTGTGCCGCTGAAAGATTTGACAACGTATGTCAATGACACGCTCAAAGACAAGCTGACAATAGTGAAGGGGGTGGGAGACATCATGCTGGGAGGATATGTCGACCCCAGTTTGCGAGTCTGGTTGGACGCACAAAAACTCGATGCGCTTCAAATAACAGCGAATGACGTGCTCTCGGCTATTCAATCAGAGCACCAGGAAACCCCTGCTGGATATATCGATACCGGCCCACAAGAAATGAATGTGCGGGTCATGGGTGAAGCCAGTAGCGTTCAAGAATTTAGCAACATGGTTATTCCACAACGAAGTGGGGAAGCGGTTTGGAAAACTTTGACAATAGGTGATGTGGGATCTGTTGAAGACGGATTGAACGATATCCGCCGGATCTCGCGCCATATGGGAAGTCCGGCGATCGGTCTCGGCATTAAAAAACAGAGAGGCTCCAATGCGGTAGCTGTGGCGCAAGCGGTCAAAGCCAAAATTGCCGCGCTACAATCGACACTTCCCAAAAATTTTAAATTGGGAGTTGTTTTCGATACTACTAAATTCATCGAAGATTCAACCTTTGAGCTCAACTTCACCCTGATTCTTTCAGCCTTGTTAACAGGACTGGTCTGCTGGCTTTTTTTGGGATCGTGGAGTTCCACCCTCAATATTTTGTTGGCCATTCCCACCTCGATCATCGGTTCTTTTTTAATTCTCTACTTCATGGGCTTCACCCTAAATACCTTTACCCTCTTGGGTTTGGCGTTGGCCATAGGGATTGTCGTCGATGACGCCATCATGGTACTGGAAAATATCGTCCGTTACCGCGAGCAAGGGCTCTCGCGCGTGCACGCGGCGATTGTAGGGGCGCGCGAAATTACTTTTGCCGCCATGGCCTCGTCCGTTGCGGTGTTAGCTATTTTTATTCCCGTGATTTTCATGAAGGGAATTATTGGAAAATTCTTTTTCCAATTTGGAGTCACGATGTCGGTGGCGGTTTTGCTCTCTTTGCTCGAAGCCCTGACCTTGGCGCCAATGCGGTGTTCGCAATATCTTCAAATAGAGTCGACTTCTTTCATTTCCAAAAAAATGGACCAGGCGATGAATTCTACGCGACAACTCTACACAAAATTTTTAGGGCAGGCCCTTCATCACCGGTGGAAAGTCATCATCGCCGCTCTTTCCCTCTTTTTTATTTCGTTGTTCTTGGGTCACTTTGTGAAAAGTGAATTTGTTCCATCTCAAGATCAAGGTCGTCTTCTCGTGCGTTTGCAAACACCTCTTGGTTCTTCGATCGAAACAACCGATGACGTCACAAAAAAAGCGGAAGCTCTTGTCGCCAAGATGTCTTCGATCGCCCAATACTACGTCGCCGTCGGCGGTTTTGGTGCAGGCGGGGAAGTCAATACCGCCATGATGTTCCTCACTTTGAAAAATCGAAAAGATCGCCCCAGAACCAGCAAGTGGCGATGGTGGCCCCATTGGGGTGGGCATCACGAAACTCAACAAGAAGTGATGGATTTACTTCGAAACCAACTCAATCAAATTCCTGGAGTCACAAGAGCGTCCATTCAAGATCTTTCACTCGCGGGATTTAGCAGTCAGCGGGGAGGGGGTTTTCCGGTGGAGTTTACCATTCGCGGACCCGATTGGGATAAGCTGGGAAGTTTGAGTGCTGTGATGATGGAAAAAATGAAAGCGTCGGGTTTGATGGAAGACGTTGACACCGACTACCAACTGGGAATGCCCGAAATACGAGTGATTCCCGACCGCGAAAAAGCGGCGGCTCGCGGAGTCAGCATTTCAAATATTGGCAACACCATCAACGCCGCCATCGGCGGCGTGCGAGCTGGCAAATATACCAAAAATGGAAAACGATACGATGTGCGTGTCCGCTTGCTCGATCAAAATCGGCGCGCCCCGGAGGACATCGATAAAATCTGGGTGAGAAATAATCATGGAGAATTGGTTCAGCTGCATGAAGTGGTTAGCCTGACACAAACGCCGACACTTTTATCGATTTCGCGTCGCGATCGCGAACGAGCGATCGGTATTTTTGCCAATGTAACTCACGGAAAATCACAGACCGAGGCTCTAAATACTGTCAACAAAATTGCCTCCGAAATCTTGCCAGAAGGCTACCGTCTTATTTTATCGGGCAGTGCGCAAACTTTTAAAGAATCGTCCCAAAGTTTATTCTTCGCTCTCATTCTTGGAATTTTTGTCGCCTACATGGTTCTCGCCTCGCAATTTAACAGTTTCATTCATCCGTTGACGGTCTTGCTCGCCCTCCCTTTCAGTTTGACCGGCGCCTTTATCGCACTGCTCTTGGGACACCAGTCGCTCAATATTTATAGCATGATCGGCATGATTTTATTGATGGGAATCGTCAAAAAGAATTCCATCTTGCTGGTCGACTTCACTAACGAAAATCGAAAAAAAGGAGTACCGGTTTACGAGGCACTGATGAAAGCGTGCCCTATCCGTTTACGTCCTATTCTCATGACTTCGTTTGCAACCATTGCCGGCGCACTTGCGCCAGCCTTGGGAGTTGGCCCTGGCGCCGAAACACGAGTGCCCATGGCGCTGGTAGTCATCGGTGGCGTTTTGGTTTCTACTTTTCTCACTTTATTTGTAGTCCCTTGCGCCTACAGTTTGCTGGCCCGATTCGAAAGCCGCCGACATGATCATGATTTAAAAAAAGCGTTAGTGGAATTGGGAGAACTCCCCTCTTAATCATGGAACAATGGGATGTCATTATTATCGGCGCGGGAGGAGCGGGAATGATGGCCGCCATCGAAGCAGGCATGCGGGGACGGCGTGTGGTGCTCTTGGATCACACCGCTAAAATCGGCGCAAAAATTTTGATCTCCGGCGGGGGACGCTGCAATTTCACCAACACCAGCATTTCGGCCGATCGTTATGTCTCGCAAAACCCCGACTTCTGCCGCTCGGCGCTGGCCCGCTACACGTCAGACGATTTTATCTCGCTGGTCGAAAAACATAACGTCCGTTATCACGAAAAAAAACTGGGACAGCTTTTTTGTGATGTTTCCGCCAGACAAATTTTGGAAATACTGGTTGAGGAATGCAAAGAAGCGGGAGTTGTTTTTCACAACGAAACCAAAATTTCATCCGTTTCAAAAGAAGGAAATGATTTTTTGCTGGTGACTAGCCGAGGCGATTATCAAAGTCCTTCTCTCGTCATCGCCACAGGAGGCCTGTCGATTCCTAAAATCGGTGCGACAGGATTTGGCTACGACATCGCCAAACAATTTGGCCTGAAAATTATCCCCCCCTCCCCGGCCCTGGATGGTTTTGTGTTTGATGAAGGTCAACGGTTGAGCCAACTGGCCGGAGTCTCGCTGGACACAGTCGTCACCTGCAACAACGTTTCTTTCCGCGAAAATATTCTTTTCACCCACTCCGGCTTAAGCGGCCCAGCCGCGCTCCAAGCTTCTCTGTATTGGAATGCAGGAGATACTGTAACCATCAATTTTTTGCCGGATGTGGATCTTGACGCTTGGTTTGAAGCCAAGAAAAAAAGTGGCACTCGCACCGAAGTTAAAAATTTATTATTGGAATTTTTTCCAAAAAGTTTTACAGAAATTTTTTGCCGGATGATTCTTGCCGAAAGCATTCCGTTATCGCAGATCAGCCAGAAACAAATCGATACTTTGTCTCGGCATTTCACCTCGTGGAAATTTGTCCCCGCCAGCACTGTCGGGTTTAACAAGGCCGAAGTCACTCGCGGCGGCGTCAACACCGACGAGCTCTCTTCAAAAACAATGGAATCCAAAAAAGTCCCGGGACTTTATTTTATCGGCGAGGTGGTGGATGTCACCGGCTGGCTGGGAGGCTACAACTTTCAGTGGGCTTGGTCTTCCGGCTGGGTAGCCGGACAATACGTGTAACACCAACTTACTAACGACCCAATACCTTCCAAATCTCTTGAGCACTAGATGGACTTGGCTTTCCGGTTTCCTGATAAATCAATTGTCCTTTTGAATTATAAACTAGCACTACATTTTGTTCGGCCAACACTCCCAACTGTTGGCGCAATTGTCCCGTTTCGTCGATGAGAAGAATCGGCTCGATGTCTATCTTGTAATCTTTTTTCATTCCATGCAGCGCCATGGTTTTAAAACTGCTGACGCTCAGATCCTCCAGAAAAATCAAATGTCCTTTGGCCCCCTTCTTTTCATCGGAAAGATATTTCGACCATCCCTCCTGCGCCCCTTTGTTTTTGAAAATGGGAGCGGTGACCAGAATCACTACCCCCTGCTGGACTATTTCTTTCTTGGTGTGGGTTTGACCCGCAGGATCTTGCAGAGAAAAATCAGGAAGTATGTTGGCAAAGCCCTCTCCCCTCGCCTCTGTCGCAAAATGGGACAAGACAATTAAAATAAAAACTCCAAGCCGACAAAGTCGACAAAATAATTTCATCATTCCTCTTTCATATAAGAATCATTTCTATTTTTCAATCCCCACCGTCCGATTATCAAACGCTTTCCCTTCTCTTCTCCCTTTATTTGCGTCCTAAACCTGGCACGCGGATTGCATTATCAAAAAGCAAAGGAGTATTTTTATGAAATTAAACGATCTGATTTGCAGTCCTCCCAACGCCAGTAAAATTTTCTCTAACCTCTCTCCCGATTTTGATCTCGATGCCTGTCTGCAAAAGGCTTTTAGCACCCATGATCCCTTCGGCACTCTCTCCCAAACATTGTTTGGCCAACTCCCCGCCGATCTTCAAACCAATGATAACCAGAAAAATGTCGATCTATTTTCGCAACAACTTCTTCTATCCGTATTAACTCCTTCCTCGTTGGACGCCACGGAACAAGTAGCACCCACAAAAGAAACACCACAAGAAATCGGCAACACCTGGGATCCGGTCACCAACAAACGGATCGCCTTGCTCGATCCGCGAATACAGGCACCGGCAACCGCTTTTATTAATAAGGTTGAAAAAGAAATGGGGATCAAGTTGAGAATAGCGGAAGGTTTCAGGACTTTTGCCGAACAGGACAAACTTTATGCAAAAGGAAGAGATAAAAAAAAGCCGGGCAAAATAGTGACGAATGCGAAAGGGGGGCAAAGTTATCATAACTACGGCGTAGCTTTCGACGTTGTCGAAATTAAAAGTAATGGTAAACTCAATTATAATTTTGACTGGAAAGCCGTGAGTCAAATCGCTAAGAATGAGGGTTTTGAATGGGGAGGGGATTGGCGCACGTTTAAAGATAAACCCCACTTTCAAATGACATTTGGACAAAGTATTTCAACTTTATTAAGGAGCTCTCAAAAATGAAACTAACTTACACTTTAGTCATTGTTCTTGTTTTATCATGTTCCCGGCTTGTCATGGCAGAATCGTCCGATCCCAATCTACCCCTTCTGCAAATAGCAACTTCCATTGTCGAGGTCAAATCAGTTGGATACTGGGAAAAGGGGGAGAAGCATGGACACTACCGCATCGTTGTGGTTGATGAGGGATGGGAACACATTAGATCACAAGTTTATATTCAAGCCCTAGAGGAAGCCGAAGATCCCAACCAAGACGATTTGGTGTTATCCACTCTACCGGTAAAAGAGGTCAATGATCCGGACATCTGGTCTGTCGGTATTTTACGAACAAGTTTCATTAAGCAAAAAATAGTCGTAATCCTCAATGGAAGCAACAGCTACTCCCCTTCCGAGAAGAAGCAATTCCGCCTTACTTTGCTGGAACCGGGGAAGTATCAATTGGCTCCTTAAAAGAAACAAACATCTTCGCCGACATCGACGAATTCTTAGGGCATGTTTATGGAGAATAGTTGTCTGGCACCATCCTTGCTTTAGCATAAGGGATTAACGCAGTGCTCTATTTTAGCTAAACTTATTATTTTGACATCCAGTTCTCTTTGAGGCTAGAACCTCAAACTCGATCGGGGGAGAAGGGTTTATAGTTTATGAAGTATATTTCTGGTGTGTTTATTTTTTTTATTTTTTTAGCTGTTCCTTTCGCCAGCTATTCTCAACAAGATAAAACTCATCCTCAACTGAATTCACTGGGGCGTAACCAGATCAAACAATTTATTGTCGCTCATAAGGGGCGGATTGTTAATTCAAAAAGGAATCCATTAATCCAAAGATTTCTCGATGAAGGAAAAGCAACGCCCGGGGTAAAGACCGATCAAGAGGGCAATCTGCACGTTGTGCTTCGGCTTCATTCCTTTGTCGACGCGTCCATTAAAAAACTGAGAGATAACGGTTTATCTATCGAACGTATTCTCCCCAAACAAAAAGTGGTGCAAGGATGGCTGCCTCCTCAAAAAATTGAAGCCATCGAGGCTTTGACCGAAGTTGATAAAATTGATCTCCCCGCTTATCGATTAACGAATGAGGGTTCAGTACTTACCGAAGGGGATGAGTCTTCGCGATCGGATCAAGTACGCACTCTTACCGGATTGACGGGGCAGGGAATTCGCATTGGTGTCATTTCCGATGGAGTTAATGGTTTGTTCGACAGTGTGACCAGTGACGATATTTCCTCTGGTACCAATAGTTCATGTGATCCCAACGGAATTCTTCAGTCGGCTGTTATTTGTCAATCTTTCGATTCAAGCGGTATCGATGACGGCTCCGAAGGAACGGCCATGTTAGAAATTATTCATGACATAGCCCCCGGTGCCCAACTCTATTTTGCCAACGCCCTCACTAATTACGATTTTATCGATGCCGTTAATTATCTTGCAGCTCCCGAAGAAGAAGGAGGGGCCGGGGTTGACATTATTGTCGATGACTTGGTGTTTACTGGCGAGCCTTTTTACGAAGACGGTCCTGTGGCTGATGCGGTTGGCGCAGTAGTTGCTACAGCTGGCGTAATTTATGTAACATCAGCTGGGAATTTTGCCGTGGGACATGTCCAAGAGGCATTCAACGATTCGGACGGAGATAGTTATCATAATTTTCAGACAGGCAACGATTATCATTGGGTGCTCATTCCTCCTGATACTACTTATAACGCGACACTTCAGTGGAACGACAATTTTGATAATGCCACCAACGACCTCGATCTTTATGTTCAGCTCTACGACGTAAGTGGAAACTATCTCGGCCGCACTTACAGCATAAATAATAATAGCGGCTCACATCCCTACGAATACATCGCGGTTAATAACACCGGGAGCGGATATGTTTACGGTTATATTTTGGTGTATCGACACGGCATCGGTGGAACGGGGCTAGAATTTGAATTGATGAGTTATAATGCGGTGGATGAAGAATATGCTCATGCAGAAGATAGTGTTTTTGGTCACGCCGCTTTGGAAGGAGTACTTAGCGTCGCCGCCATCGATCAAGCCGATAATGGACAGGATGAAACGGAATCTTTCAGCTCGCAAGGCCCAGCCATTGTTTCAGGAGTACAACGATCCAAACCCGATATAGCGGCAATGGACGGAGTCAGCATTACCGGAAACGGAGATTTCCTAACTCCTTTTTATGGAACCTCCGCTGCTGCACCGCATGCCGCCGCTTGTTTGGGATTATTATTGCAGGCTAATTCTTCTCTTTCACCCGCAGAAGCCATTCAAATTATTAAAACAACAGCGGTGGATGTGGGAAGTAGTGGTTACGATTATCAAGCGGGTTACGGACGTCTTGATTGTCTTGCGGCGGTTGCCACTTATGTTGATATTCCCGAAGAGGTTCTGCAGACACAAGGCACGGCAACTGATTCGGATCAAAATACCGACGTAACCGACGTGTCGGCAGTACAACCTATGCCTTCAGCAAGCACTTCCACTGAAAGCGAAGCGCCCTCTCTATCGGAAACAGACTCGACTAACGATCTGGTTGATATTGGAAGTACAGAACAAACTGATAGCACAGATACTGGCTCCTCAGATGCTAGTGTATCAGATTCTGATCTACCAAATGCTGGAATATCCGTCGATACACCATCATCTAGCGGCTGCTCTCTGAATCCTAATAGCCAAAGTCAACAAGAACAAAGTGCGTTGAACTTTTTGTGGTGTTTGTTAGCGATTGTTGTCATTGGCTCGACAAGAAAAGTTGCTGGAGGGACAACTCGACACACCTTGCCCCCTATACCCCTTTATACTACCCCTATACGGGGCACGGCCCTATTGAGCCCGTTGAAAATTGCTAACGGGCTGTTATTTTCGTAAATCCAAGTTTCAAAAAAAATTTAACAAGCTATCCCATTTTCTTTTTTTCCGTTTTCAGGATTTTTTTGAAGTGTTTATTCTTCAAATCCTGAAAAACTCTACTCCAGACGCAATTCGGCCTTCAACCTGCGTACTCAAGTGGTGTGGCTCCTATGGTGACCAACCTTTTTGCGTTGCTAAATCGTTGAGCAGAAAGTCAGAAAAATAAGTTATTCTGATAAGTCAACAACGTCCCCTATTTCTCCTTTTTCCATTTCGGTCTTGTATTCTATATAATATCTATATACAATCTAGATTGTGCTTCAATTTGAATGGGATGAAACTAAAAATAAAAACAATCGAATCAAAATTATTTCGGCCAGAAAGGCTACAAAAAAGGAGGAAAAATTCTATGAAGAAGGAATATAATTTTTCAAAGATGAAGGAATTAAAAAACCCCTACATAGGCAGAAAAAAGGCTGTGGGGATCAACTTGAGTCCGGAGGTTATTGATTACTTCAAAAGAATTGCTGACAAAAGTGGGATTTCTTACCAAAAGTTAATCGATCTTTACCTTTTAGACTGTGTCAAACACCGTAAAAAATTATCTTTAAAATGGGCAGCTTGATTTTTTCTCCCTCCAAAACAGACGGTTTAAAATAAGGGTTAATTGTTACTATCCACCGGCATATTCATCACATCAAACGCGATGGTTTTTTTGTGGGTGAGTTGAGTGGTTCCATCAGATTCAAAATCTCTATTAGCAATAAATTGTATGGAATTACTTGTCGAAGAATCAGGATCACAGGTAGTGCCATCGAGAGCGTAGTAAATGTAACCATCGGGTTTTGAAGAAATACGTTCCGTTCCATATCTCAACCGATTATCTCCCGTATACTTCACCATCGTATAGCTCGCGGCGTCGGACTGCGTCGCCTTGCACCCCGGATCCGTCGTGTTTTCGGTGGTGGTGTCGAGTTTGTAAAGTTTCACGCCGTCGGTTTCGGTGACGCCGAAGTAGTTGGTGGTTGCGTCATAATCAAACACGAGAGAGCCGGCTGAAGTGAAATTGGTGTTGTCGATGGAAAAATCCAGGTAGTTGATGTTGAGGTCGCCAAACACGCGCCAGATGCTGCTATCCAACGACGACTTCACGCCGATTTGTGGTGAGCTTATCGAACCCATCGAAGGGGTTGTCAACGTGTACGCATCGCCGTCGCGTCACCACTTTCACTCGACTCCGCCATCGAACCGGTCGAGACCGCCACGTCGACGCCATCCGCATAACCGTCCCCGTCGGCATCGGTAAAACCACTCACATCCACCGCGCCATAACCGTTGCTGTGCCCCGTAGCCGTGCCCCGCTGTGCCCCTCTTTATGGGGTTGTATAGGGGTAGTATAGGGGAAATTAAAATTAAAATTGGAACGAGATCGAATAACCTCATCCATTCTTCGAACGGTACCGACCGAATACCGGACGGTTTCATAAAAAAATAATTTCTACCACTCACTAACCCACTAAAAAACAAAGAAATATTTTTTCTCTCTCGTGGCACCGTCCTTGCTTTATCTCTATACACAACATTCGTCATCCCGACATGTAGTAAGTCGGGATCCATTTTGAC
>OBEQ012850244.1_pt1 | contig 14006 bp, 12 predicted proteins | sample 1670901 | NCBI WGS metagenome assembly OBEQ01 (sample SAMEA104232315, study PRJEB22302) | groundwater metagenome | biome: forest; feature: aquifer; material: groundwater | place: USA | collected 2011-08-07 | depth 5.4 m
CCGCAGTGGCCGACGCGACCAGGAGGAATCCAGCAAAAATTGCACTGAACAGGCCTCGGGGCATAACTACTCATTCTTCAGCGTGAAATTGCGGAGTATCTCTCTGATCTTTCTGTTGTTAGCCTCTGCTTCATCGAGTTCAACGCCGGCCTCCGCGCCCGACGACCCTTTTGCTTTCGAAATGTGTGATCCCACATCGTCCGCGAGGTCCCCTATCTCCCTCAGCTGCGAGGAGAGGCGGGCGTTGAATTCATTGAGCATCTGCGCGAGTTCCTTGGCCTCGTCCTTGGGCCTCAGTCTGATCTCGAAGTTAAAGTTGCCCTTCATCATCTCTTCGATGGACTTCTCAAACCGGTAAACCGGTCCTGCAAAACGGTGGGTGAGGAACATCGAGGCGAGGACCACGAGGAGTCCGCCGGTGAAAATAAATATCCAATGTGCGCTCAGGGTCTCTCTCAAAAGGATCACCGGGGTCTTGCCCAGCCTGAGGTCATAATTCTTATACGCGATCGTCAGCGTATCGGCCGAGAGCAGGCTGAAGATTGCTGTAAAAAAAAAACTTCCGACCACAACAAAGATGAAAAAACTAAAAATAAATCTCCCCTGGAGCTCTTTCTTTATGAAATAGTTTTTTCTTCTCCATTTCCTTTCCATGTTCATCTCCCCCATGCTACTCTTTGATCAGTATTTTTACCTTGGCCTTTTCCCTGAGGTCGGCGATCCAGTCGTTGATCATCTGTTCCCTTTTTTTCTCGGCCAGCATTTTCCGGATGCTCTCCCTGTCCGGCGTGGCGGGACGGGCCGACGGCTTCTCCATTCCGTCGAGTCTCACCACCACGAAATTCCCACCCGTCTTTATCGGCCCGGTATGTCCCCCGACTGTAAGCGATGCGACGGGGACCCTCAGATCACATGAGAGGTCCTCAAGGTACATAGTCCTGCGTTCGCCGCCTGCCAAGTTGCTTTTTTCGGCCTCTCCGGGACTTCTGAAATTGAATATCGTAAGCTGCATCTTCCTGTTCAGAAAGGAGATATAATTGTTGAGTTCATAATCGCTTACCGAAGCCCCCAATGAGGCGAACTTTCTGTCCATGAGAAGTTTAATCAGCGATTGCTCGTAGAAATTCTGTATCGATCTCCTGAATGTCTCTTCCTTGTCGATGCCTTCCTTTTGAGACTCCTGGATAAGCAGCTCACGGGTTATCAGGGAGTTTATGAAGGTTTCGCGGTCAGGAGAGGGTCCTGACTGTGATGAAAAGAGTTTATTGAACTCATCGGCCGACACGGTTTTGCCGTTGATGATAAGGGCGGCCTTAATTTCGGGTACTCGTGAAGGTGTCAGCGCATAGCCGATCATGGCCGACAGTAAAAGCAGCGTGGCGATTATATAGTAGATATATCTCAAGAAAACCTCAGCTAAGGAAAGTATATCAGACCAGCCGGAAAAAATCATCGGCGAGTCTAAGACTCTGAAAACACCATTTTTCTTGACAATTTCGGGTAATTCCTGAGAATATACTAAAGGTTTTTTGGTTAACTCAATGTTTTTGAAGAAATATTTATGATAAAATGGGCGCTGGGTAGGATAATTAGTTGTTTAATTTGTCTTGTGATAAGCGGTCTCCTGTTCCCAAATCCCGTCTGTTTCGCCGGTAAGAAAGAAGATATACTCCCGGACAAAATGCGGGCGATAATATTCACCGGAATGAGGTCGAGATATCGGTCTTTACGACAAGAGAGGAGGCGGAAAAGCTCTCTGAGAAGATTAGAAGCGGCGGTTTCGAAACGTATGTCCGTGAGTATGAAGCAAAGGACAACAAGACTGTATACGGAGTCTTTGTAATCATACACCCGGAACCGACGGCCGGTATGCAAAAACCGCCTCCCAAAGATAGCGGCGGTGAACCTGGACTTTCTTCCGAGGCTGAACCTCCTGTCGGAACGAAGAGGACAGCCAAGGATATCTTGTTGCGTTCGGCGAGATATTTCCATGGAGGCTTGACTGTTTCGGAAATCTACACCGATAACGCCTTCAACACCAGGACGGACAAAAAAAGCGACCTGTACACGATCCTTTCCCCCCAAGTCTGGATATCAATGCCGGGAGTAAATGAGAAACCCGAGGGTCTGGATCTCATTGCGCCGCGTTCAGGGGGGGGGCTCTCTTTGAGCAGGGAAAGGGGGGAAACAGCGAAACGCTACCAGGCATTTCTGCTCTACCAGTCGGACATCCCAATTCATTCGCAGAATTCCCCTTCGGGGAATATGGTAACCCAAAATTTGCAGGGGGGCCTTGCTTATAATTTCCGCGGCGGTCTTTCTATAGAAGTGAACGACGAATTCTCAAGAAATTATGAGACGACCGATACATCGGTGCTGGTTGGGCCGGGTCAGGTGGACAAATATAACAGCAATCTTTTTTATGCGATGTTGTCGTACGACACGGGCAGAAAGCTCCGGTTCCGTCTTGATTACTCCCATTTTCTTCTGAGTTATGATGCCGTAAGGAACGCCTTGAGAGACCGCGTGGATAATTCGTTTTCGACGTATCTTTTCTACAAGCTCAGACCTAAGACGTCACTTTTCTTTGAATATGTCTTTAAGGATCTAGGATATTCGAACGACGCCTCTCTCAACAGCAAAGAGCATAATTTCCTCCTGGGCATGGAGTGGCAAATCACGGCGAAATCAAAGGGGAGCATCAGGTCAGGCTATAGCCTCCGGGACTTCTCAGATCCAGCGGCAAACAACAGGACTTTTGTCTTTGAGGGCAATGTGGATCATAAATTTACCCCGAAGACTTCTTTGACATTAACTGCATCTAGGAGGATTGACGAGTCCAACATACCTTCCACCTTTTTTGTGCTTACGAATGCCTTCGCAGTGAGATATCAACAGATGCTCACCTCCAGGATCACAGGGTCTTTGGGCCTGGGGTACACTCAGGAGAGTTACGGCGAGGATCTGACCTTCGGAGGCAACACCGCGAAGAGAAGAGACAATCTTTATCAGGCCACTCTCGGCTTCCAATACGATTTCAGGAGATGGCTCAAGACAGGGATCTACTACACGCACGCTATAAGGGAGTCCAATTTCCCGGATTTCAACTATTCCAGTAATGTCATTTTTTTCAGGGTGACGGGATCGCTCTAGTTTCTACGACAGCACTGTCGTGTATTTAGTCCCCCATTTATTCTATAATTTAGTAGCAACAATGAGAAAATACCTTATACTTATACTGGGCATCGTTATCTTTTGGAAGGCCGGTATTCTCTTTGCCCAGGATTACCTGGTTGGGGAAGAGGATGTGCTGAAGATCACTGTATACGATCATCCCGATCTTACCGCTGTGGCGCGGGTAAGCGGCGACGGGTTCATAAAGTTGCCGCTGATAAGTGCGATTAAAGTGTCGGGACTGAGTACTTCCCAGATCTCTCAAAAGATAACCGATCTTCTCGCCGACGGGTATATCGTTGACCCCCATGTATCTGTTTTTGTCGAAGAGTTTAGAAGCAGGAAGACCATTATCATGGGGCAGGTGAACAAACCGGGTATTTACGCTCTCAGCGGGAACACTACGTTCCTTGAACTGTTGTCCAGGGCCGGGGGCCTTACCAAGGAGGCCGGCGACAAGGCCGTTATAAAGAGGAAGACCGTTTCACCCGTAAAACAGGAAAGTATCATTACCATCGATCTCAAGAAACTTGTTGAAGAGGGGGACACTTCTTCGGACGTCCTCTTGCTGGACAACGATAACGTATATGTTGCCAAGGCGGGGGTTTTTTATATCACGGGAGAGGTCAAGAAACCCGATGCCTATAAATGCGAGGAAGGCACTACCGTGATCAAGGCTGCAACGATGGCCGGGGGATTTACTGACAAGGCATCGCAGGGGAGGATAAAGGTCATTCGGAAAGTCGATGGGAAAGAGAAGATAATCGAAAAGGCGGCGATGGATGAGCCGGTAATGGCAGGCGACATAATAGTCGTTCCTGAGAGTTTTTTCTGAGCGGGTTGAGTGATATGGAAGAGAGAGAAATACATTTAAGGGACTACCTGAAAGTCATCGTCAAAAGAAGGCAGCTGGTATACACGTTCTTTGGCGTGGTGTTTGCTATATCTCTGATAATGACTTTTTCCGCAACCCCGATTTACGTGGCGACGACGAAGGTCTTGATAGAAAAGAGCGAGCCTGGAAACCTCGGGCCTATGAACATGTATTACTCGTCTTATGATCCGGATTTTTATGAGACGCAGTACCAGCTCATTAGGAGTGCCTCAGTCGCCAATAAGGTAGTCAAGACGCTTTCCCTGGACAAAAACTACGACTCCTATTTCAAGAATGAAAACACCGGATTCAATATCGTGGGGGGGACCATAGACTGGGTTAAGGGGATATTTAACGTAATACTGAATGTGACCGGCATAACCAAGCCCGAGCCGACCTCTTTTGTCAAAAAAGGCTCTGAAGGGGAGACTAATGCGAAGGTCACTGCGATAGCAAAGACGATAAGCGCTTCGATTATCGTGACGCCTATAAAGAACAGCAAACTGGTGGACATCGGGTACGTGTCCTCAAACCCGGAATTCTCTGCCCTGGTAGTGAACTCCGTTGCAAAGGCATACATTGACAATCTCCTTGATATGAAGATGAGTTCTTCCAGGAATGCGATGCGGTGGCTGACTGAAAAGGCGGACGAGGAAAGGTCTAAACTCGAAACATCGGAAAGGGCGCTTCAGGAGTACCAAAGGACTAAAGATATCGTTACGCTCGAAAACAGAATAACCATGGTCCCGGAAAAGCTGTCTGAAGTCGCTACAAAGATAGCGGTCTCAGAGTCCAGGAGAAAAGAACTGGAATCTCTTTACAATAAGGTCAAGGAGGTGATGCGGAACCCCGAAAAGGCCGAGACGATACCGGTGGTCGCGTCCGATCCCACCATCCAGTCGTTACGGGTGCAGATACTCAAGGCTGAGCAGAATATCAGCGAGATGTCGAAGAAGTACGGCCAGAAACATCCGATTATGATTACTGCCGTGGCCGACCTGAAGATGTTGAGGGAAAAGAAGGAGCAGGAAATCAGGAGGGTTGTGGAGTCAGTCAAGAACGATTATGAACTCGCCAGGGCAAACGAAGAGAATTTTCGCAAGATGGCCTCACAGACAAAGAGCGAGACACTGACACTGAATGAGAAATTCGTCCAGTATGAGGCGTTGAAGCGGGAAGCGGAAACGAGCAAACAGCTCTTCGACGCCATTATCAAGAAGATCAAGGAACAAGACATTTCCCAGGACATCCGAACTGTCGACGTATGGGTTGTCGAAAAGGCCGAGGTTCCAAAGAGGCCCTTTAAACCTAACAATGCCCGTGACGCCCTCCTCGGCCTAGTCATAGGACTTTTTGGGGGGATCGGGGCCGCCTTCTTTGTTGAGTATCTCGACAACACGGTCAAGTCAACTGAAGACGTCGAGACAAAGCTGGGCGTTCCGGTCCTCGGGGTCGTCTCTTTGCTAAAGTCCGGCGAAAACAGCATGGATGAGATACTCTTGAAAGAACCGCATTCTGTTTTCGCGGAGAGCTACAAGGTGCTGAGAACAGCGATACTGCTTTCTTCTGCTGTTACCCCTCCGAGAAACGTTCTCGTTACGAGTCCGTCGCCCGGCGAAGGCAAAACAGTAACGTCCGTCAACCTTGCAATGACGATTGCACAGGCGGCGCATCGAGTTCTTCTGATAGACAGCGATCTGAGGAAACCGCGTGTCCACAAGATCTTCGGACTGGACAATTCCAAAGGGCTGAGTACCTATCTTGCCGGGGCTTCCAACATTAATATCATCTGCAAGGAGGCGGTCCCGAACCTCAGTATCATACCCTCAGGTCCGGTCCCTCCGAACCCTTCAGAGCTCCTGAGTTCCGGCAGGATGTACGATTTAATAGGGGAGCTGAATGAGAAATTCGATATCATCATCTGGGACGCCGCTCCTCTTCTGACGGTCACGGATAGCCTTGTCCTCAGCAAGATACTGGATGGGACTATTATTGTGACAAGGGCGGGACAGACCACGTATGAAAGTGTAAGCAGGGCGTTGAAATCCCTAAATGACATCGAAGCCCATGTCCTCGGGGTCGTCATTAATGGACTCGATATCAGAAAGAATGAGTATTATTACCGCTACTACCATTACGGCTATGGCGATCAGAATACCTCAGCCTAGCTCTTTACGGGTAATCTATATATTCATATTCCTTCTGATTTTTTCGCCTCTCGCCTTCGGCACGGTCGAACCGTGGTCATTAGCCGTGATGGAATCCCTGTGTGTATCGGCCCTGGTAATTTTCTTTATCGGCAAGAGGCGGGAGAAGGAACCGTTTCTCTATGAGGTCCCTGGGCTTTTCCCCCTTTCACTTCTTCTGGGGTATGTCCTTCTCCAGCTTGCTCCGTTGCCGCCCGGCGTGCTGAAAATTGTTTCACCCGGCGCCTATGCCCTATACAAAGACACGGTTTGGGCTGCAGACCCGGCCGCATGGGTTTCCATCTCGATAAGCAAAAAGGCCACTTTGTCGGAGTTCTTCCGGTTGTCCTCGTATGCAGCGTTTTATATCCTGACAGTCCAGCTGCTCACAAGAAAGGAACTGCTGAAAAAGACCGTCGGGACCGTAGTGGTCTTTGCCTCGGCACTCGCGTTTTTTGGCATGATCCAGCATTTTCTCTGGAACGATAAAATTTATTGGGTAAGGGAACTAACCCAGGGAGGGGTGCCTTTCGGCCCTTATGTCAACCGCAACCATTACGCCGGACTCATCGATATGGTCGTCCCTTTGGCTGTAAGTCTTTTCATTTATTACCGGCCACGTTACTTCAACGACTCGCTGAAGGACCGGGCGGTTGAAGCGTTCAGCAATCCACGGACCAATGTACACATACTCCTGGGGTTTTCCGGAGTGCTCATGGCGACATCTGTCTTCCTGAGTCTCTCAAGGGGAGGCATCCTAAGCCTCTGCCTGTCCCTGGTATTCCTGGCAGGTGTGATAAGGAATAAGGGTAAGGGATGGAAGGGCTGGCTCCTCGTCGCCTTCATCCTAACGCTCGTATTCTACTCTGTCGGGTGGTTTGGATGGGACAGGGTTTTTGAAAGGTTTACGAGTTTAAGGGATGCCCAGGGCGATATATCCGATGCGAGAGTGGATATCTGGCGGGACAGCCTTAATATCATAAAAGATTTTCCGGTGACCGGAACAGGACTGGGCAGTTACGCCCGCATCTATCCGAAATATCGCACCGTATCAGCTGAGGGAATTGTCGACCACGCTCACAATGATTTTCTGGAACTTTTTTCCGATGGGGGCGCCGTGGCGGTTTTGCTCTTCGGCTGGTTCGTCGTAACGGCCATCCATAAGGCGTACAACAGATTCCGTGGGCGGCGTGACCGCTACTCTGTTTTCCTTTTTATGGGCGCTGTTTCAGGGATAGTCTCGATGCTCATCCACAGTCTCACCGATTTCAATCTCCACATCGGAGCAAACGGACTCTATTTCTTCTTTCTTATCGGGCTGGCGGTTTCGGCCGCGAACACTAGGATTCACGATGGACTGGCAGGAACACTTCTTGGAAGGGCACGGCCTTCCCTGTCGAAGGGTCTCCTCGCTGCGACGCTTGTAGTATTAGTGACAGGCACAGTCTTCATCGCGGGGGCCCTCGCTGCCCGGGTCAGCTTTTTTCCCTATGAAAGGAAAGGCGCAGGTCCGAACACAGTGCGGGAGGAACTTATAGGACTCAGAAATGCAGCACGCACGGCTTCTTCTTTCGATCCGACAGAAGGCAGATACTCCTTCGCTGCGGCAGGCGCGGAATGGGTCCTGGGAAATAAAGGCGACGCGGTGGGACAATACAAAAAGGCTGTGCGTCTGGACCCCGTGAACGGCGAGTATCTTCAGGCCCTTGGTCTTCGCATGGCAGGGTCGGGTGACGACAGTGTGACAGCCCGTCTTTTGCAGAGCGGTATAACATATGACAAGACGGACCCCTTGATGTACCAGAGATATGTTGTATGGCTCATAAGGAAAGGCGATAGGGAAACGGCCTCGAAATATCTCAGCGCCTCATTGGCGCTGACGCCGGAAAAGACCAGGGAATATATAGCCATGCTGGTTCTTAACGGGTGGACAGACATGGAGATACGGAGGGTCCTGCCTGCATTGGTCAAGCCCCATCTTCTCTTTGCCGACTATCTTGACAAAACGCGGCGCCAGGACATGGCGGACGAGGAGTATCGTTCCTCGTTGGATTACGCAATAAATGAAAAACAGCTTGAGGCGGGCCCCTTTTATAAGGCCCACGAATATTTCATGAAAAGGGGAATGTATGATGACGCGGTCACGGTCATGAGGAAGGCCGGAGATGCCTTGCCCAAGGACGCGGGCATAAGGACGACCCTTGCAGATACCTATGAAAAGGCCGGCATCCCTTACAGGGCGGCCGAAGAATACCGAAAGGCCCTGGTCCTAGATCCCGGAAACAGCAGGGCGAAGAAAAAACTTGAGGAGATGCAATAATGGTAGTGTCCTAGCCTGGGACACTACCAATTATTGCCGGTCTAGTCCTTCAGGGAAAATCTGTTATGCAGGAGGATATGCCTGTTCCTGAAAACCGTTATCAATCCTTCTCTTTGCCACTGCCCGAGCACTCTGGTGACCGTCTCGCGAGTGAGCCCCGCCATATCGGCTATTTCCTGATGCGTCAACTTCAGGTTGAGGAAGGTCCCATCCGGTGTCTTTTCTCCGTTTTCTCCTGAGAGGATCGTAAGCAGCATCTTTATCCTCAGCGGCGCCTCCCTGAAATTCAATATGTGGATCCGTTTCCATGACTCGCGAAGGCGTGAGCAGAGTATGAGGAGAAGGTTCTCAAGCACCTTGCTCTGGCTGTAAAGAAGGGCGTAGAAGTTCTTCTTTGAAATAATGGCTATCAGGGAGTTTTCCATAGCTATTACCGTTGCGTTGGACGTCTTCCCATCTATCAGTGAAAGTTCACCGAAAAACTTTTCTGCCTGATGGATCGCGAGGATGATCTCCTTACCCTCCTCGGTCATCTGGACGACCTTTACCTTCCCCAGCAATATGATATACATGAATTCGGTCGTCTCTTCCTGATGGAGGATCGTCTCGTTTCTCGAAAATTCCTTGACGATGATCCTGTTGCTGATCTGGAGCAGTTCCTCGTCGGTGAGAGAATGAAAGAGTGCGATATTCTTCAGGAATTCGATTTTTACATTTTCCATGCTATATAGGTAAAGGTTACCGCAAATATGCCGGTAATGTAAACGTTCGTTACCGGAGGTGTTGACCCTTATTGTGATTTGGATTACATCAATTTGTCCTGCCTGTATGTAACCTGAATGTGAGGAGCGAAGTCTGCGCTGCACTGGAAGGGCGTATCGCTTGGACAGTAACCGCATGGGTCTCCCGGAGAAAATCAAAAAGAATGGCAGGTGCGGGATGAGAAGAAACAATATTTTTGAGGAAGACATCGAGAGGGAAGTGTACGGTACCATAGTCTGCGATGAAGCTCCGGAATTTCCGGATATGTGCGAAGCCGGGGAGACACGGGAGGATTTCGGGCTTCCCGAAGAAGATGAGGCCTATCTCTCTGAACTCGAATCGGAGATCGCGGAAGATGGAGAGATCATAGAGCAGATCCCGTACGGTGAACGCGGGCAGAGCATTGTTCAGCAGTATTTTCATTCTTTGGGCGATATCCGGGTGCTTACAAGAGATCAGGAGACCTCACTATCGAGGAGGCTCGAGGAGGGAAAAAAGTGTATCGGCGAAATAGTAAAGTCCCTGCCTCTGTACCGCAGGGTCGAGGCAAGTCTCGACGTTCCGCAGGATGAAAAGGAAGCGAAGGCTTTGGAGGTTTGTCTGGACATACTCGAAGGTATTATGGAAAGGATAGCAAGGTCCGATAAACTTGTCGTGCCGGACTATATAGTCCCGGAGCAACCGGATTCGGTCTCATACAAAGCCCCAGGCGTGGCAGCGTATTGTGCGCACGTGAGCGGGGGCCGCCGCGAATACCGGCTTGCCGGTTCGAAGGTGAAGATCGATATCGGGGAATTGAAGGTCAAGTGGGAAATGATCACGAGGGCCAGGGAGTCGATCGCCGGGGCCAAGAATGAACTGATCACGAGAAACCTGAGGCTGGTCATCAATGTCGCCAAACATTATGTAGGAAGGGGTCTTCCTCTACTGGACCTTGTCCAGGAAGGCAACATAGGTTTGATGAAGGCGGTAGACAGGTTCAAGTATCAAATGGGTTTCAAGTTCAGCACTTACGCCACCTGGTGGATAAGGCAGGCTATATCCCGTGCCCTCATCGACCAGTCCAAGACCATCAGGGTGCCTGTACACATTATGGAGTTTTATAACAGGGTCAGCCGGGCGACAGCGCAGTTGATGCAGGAGCAGGGACGGGAACCCGGAGCAAGGGAGATAGCAAAAAAAATGGGGATCCCGGCGAGGAAGGTTGAAGAAGTCATAAAGGCAGTGCAGACGCCGGTAGCCCTCCAGACCCCGGTAGGCGACGAAAATTCCGACCTCGAAGACTTCATCAGCGACGGCAGCACGCCGCCTCCGGATGTGGATGTCGAGAAGAAGGAGATATCCAAGCATGTGCTCAAGGTCCTGAAGACGCTTTCCCATCGCGAGGAGAGGGTGCTGAGGATGAGGTTCGGCATTGGGGTGGACAGGGACCACACGCTCGAAGAGGTCGGAAAGCGCCTCTCAATAACCCGCGAAAGGGTGAGACAGATCGAGGTCCAGGCGATGAGGAAACTGAAGCACCCCAGCAGGCTCCACGCCCTCAAGTCCCTGGCCGCGTTCTGAGGGTTGATAGCTCATCTTTACAATTTGTGTCTTAAGCATCCTGTAGCTCATTATCGCTTGAGGATACCATCCAGGATCTCATCGAGGTTACTGCATAGCCTGAATCCATTACCGCTATATGCCCGGTTCCAGGGGAACAGCAGTCCTGTCGCCAATGCACCATTTTCAACAGCCTTCTCCAGGACATCGGGGGAATCGTCGACGACTACCGCTGTTAGTTCATTAAACAGGCTGGTCTTATTGAAGGAAAGATGCAGTTGGTCATGCACCAGACCATGCTTCTCCAGCCATCTCTCAGTCTGAGGCATGAAATCAGGGGACCGATGACTCGCTATCGTGATGTGATATCCCTTCCGCGACATGGTCTCAAGGAAGTTCTTTGATTCAGGGTAAGGCAAATATCCGTCACTGTCCTGATTGGCGTGAATGGCATTGACTGCCTTGTAGAAATCATCCTCCGTACAGTATCCCTCCCAAATATCCCAGTGGCTCCATTTATCGGGGGTAGGAAAGTCCTTGTTCACCTTCCGCAATTCCTCATAAAAGGCATCACAGAATTGCCATAGGGTATTGTCTATATCGATGATCGCGGTTTTTGTCATTGTTTTTCTGCAGCCATATTATAACCAACCGCAGCCATGTTTAAATAGCACGCCATACGTTTTATGAAATGTTTTCTCCCGGCACTCAACAACCGACCACTTACATACCGGTGCGGGGTGTACGAGTAAGCGTCATTCTGCTGCGATAGTTGCAGAATGACGCTTACTCGTAATCTTCATTGCCGGAGTTGATAATCAGGGAATATGATACTCTACGGACAACGGAATAGGTGTCCTGCCGCAAAGAGAGTCTTTGTGCTGATTGCAATTACTATCCTTTTGCAGGGTTGTAGTTCCTTTCCTCTTAAAGGACCGGAGCAAGTCGGTATCTACAATGAAGTTCGCGTTGACAAAATCAAAACATCTTTCTCCTGTTGTCAGTCTTTCTCCTTGACGTCGAAGGGAATATGAACTAAATTGAAAGTGATGAGTATAAATGTACTCTATATATTCGGTAAAGAACGAGGAGGTCTTATGAAAAAGTATTATTCCTTAGTCTTTGCGGTGTTTTTCGTTCTGATGGTCTCTTCCGTCTCATTTGCCGGTCCGGACCTCAAGGTTAGCACTGGCATCAAGTCAACATCATTCAGTGATCTTTCGTTTGATCAGGCACATATGTGTTCCTCTTCAAGCCCCAACTGTTCTGTCCCGGAAAAAGTCACCTTTGGAACGCCGGTACTCCATATCACATTTTTTTCTCCTATTGTTCAAGGATGCACTATCCATTGGATTATCTCTGATTCCGCAGGAACCTTTGTTGCCTATAAATTTACAACCCCATTTTTAGTAGGCGGGTCTAATACCTTTGAGCTTGTACAGCCGCTTCCCATAGGTGATTATGTCTTCACCTCGGTAGTCGTTGGTAATATCAGCGGTACAATTATCAGTGATCAGTACAGATTCAGCGTTCGTTGAGTAAACTGTATCAGTGAACAAACCCAAAAGGATACACTTCGACGTTTTCTTGTACGACTTCGCTAACAGTTCGACATAAACACCACAGAGTGAATCGTGGCCCCGGTGCGAAGATTAGAAACGGTAATTACTACTGTGGCGGAATGCCCACAGTGAGCTGTTGTCGGTGTCATCCGCAAAACAGCCATACAGAGTGCTAGTAAGCGTCATTCTGCTGCGATAGTTGCAGAATGACGCTTACTCGAAATCGACAAGGATGACGATCCCTTGGGCTGTTTCTTTCTTTACTCCCTGGCCCTGAGTCTAGGGAAAAAGGCCCCGGTTTTTTGTTTATACTCCCTATATTCCGGAAAGGCGAGCGTCAGTTTCTTTTCTTCAATGCCGGCCCGGACGATCTGGCCGACGAGGAAAAGTGCGGCCAGCGCAATATTTATGTTCGACAACTTGAAAACCAGTATCCCGGCCGTCGCAATGCCTTCGCCGAAATAGAGAGGGTGTCTCATATACTTGTAAATGCCGCGGTATACGGGTTGCCTCGCCTCTGCCATAATGCTGAACGAACGCTTCAGATATATGATCCCAATCAGCGTAACGGAGTTCCCCCCACCCAAGTCCGCGAAATCATAAAACCGTCGCTACTCTCTCCCTAAAGTTTGTATTCGTACCGCGTCAGCTGGAATTTTGAATACACCTTCAAGGGCGCAAAAACCCGTTTTCTCTGTTGTACGGCTTTCGGGGACAGCGTGCTTTCCAGTTTTCGATTGACAGGGAACTACCCATAGGGCTATATTGTTAGCGAGTTCCAATTCTTCTGTTGCGGAGGGCGTGTTATGGGGAGTGAGGATGCGGGAAAATAATTTCCAGATTAACTGCCGGTCAAGTTTTTCTTATTTTCTCGCGAAGAGCACATATACAGGCATAGACCCCCACCCATCTCCCGGCATTTTGTTCAATCCAATAAAAAGTGAAGAGAGGGTACACGCTTGGCACGCCTTGAACATGACATCACATCTTTTCTTTATACTCTTGCAGTATATTTCAGGAGGGAATCTGTTCATGAAAACAATAACAGCTTATTTTGAAGAAAATTGTTTGTATATATGGTGTAATTTGAGGAAGGCGGGGCGGATATGAAGCGAGTTTCTCAGAATTTAGCAAAGATAGGACTGGTGGGGGTAGTTGTAGTAGTAGTATTGGTGATGAGCGTTATAGAGGGGAGTGCTGGTACGGTATACGTATCTCCATCTACGGTAACGGTAGGGGGAACAACAACAGCGACGTGGAGCGGGTTTAGTGGCAATGTGAACGTAGCTGTTTACAAGGGCGGTGCGTTTTGGACGTATGCCAATACTAACGTATCAGGGGCAAGTGGTACGCAGCCGCTTGACACAACCGGTTGGGAGCCAAGGACTGATTATACCGTCGGGATAGAGATGCGAGCGACACCGTTTACGATCACATATTCCAATAGCTTTACTGTCAATGGCCAGTCGGGTGGGGTTTCAGTATCTCCATCTACGGTAACGGTAGGGGGAACAACAACAGCGACGTGGAGCGGGTTTAGTGGCAATGTGAACGTAGCTGTTTACAAGGGCGGTGCGTTTTGGACG
>OBEQ010851113.1_pt1 | contig 14004 bp, 9 predicted proteins | sample 1670901 | NCBI WGS metagenome assembly OBEQ01 (sample SAMEA104232315, study PRJEB22302) | groundwater metagenome | biome: forest; feature: aquifer; material: groundwater | place: USA | collected 2011-08-07 | depth 5.4 m
CCGGCGCGGCCGGCGCGGGTGCCGGTGCCGATGCCGATGCCGGTGCCGGTGCCGATGCCGATGCCGGTGCCGGCACCGGCATCGGCATCGGCACCGGCACCGGCATCGGCATCGGCACCGGCACCCGCGCCGGCCGCGCCGGTCGTCGCGAAGACCAAGACTCCGCCCACGCCGCGCGTGCAACCCGCGCCGCCCGCGCCCGCGGCGCCTGCCGCCGCTTCGCGCGGCACGCGTGTCGCCAACGTCGACTACGTCGATCGCGACACCCAGGCGCGCGTGGTCGTGCAGCTGTCCGGCCCGGCCGAGCCGCAGGTCATCGCCGCCTCCGGCCGCCAGGCCATCCTCTCCATACCGGGCGTGGACATCCCGGCGTCGCTCGAGCGTTCCCTCGACACGTCGGAGTTCTCCGGGCCGGTCACCGCGGTGTCGTCGTACCGCGACCCGCGCGACCCCTCGCGCGTGCGCATCGTCGTCGATCTCTCCGAGCCGGCGCAGGCCGAGCTCAAGCACTCGGGCAACACCTGGTACTGGGACTTCGAGAAGCCGGCCGGCGCGATCGCGCGTCGTAACCCGGCCAAGGCCCGGCCGCGCTCGCCCTCCGTGCCCGCGGCGCGCGCGGTCTCGTACGAGCCGCCGGTCATCGGCGGCTACGGCGCGGCCTCCACGCCGGTGACCTCGCAGACGGTGGCGCAGAAGAAGAAGGTCTACCGGGGCAAGCGCATCGACCTCGACTTCAAGGACGCCGACCTGCACAACCTCCTGCGTCTGCTCGCCCAGGTGGGCGACGTCAACATCGTCATCCCCGACGACGTCAAGGCCACGGTCACGGTCCGGCTCACCGACGTGCCCTGGGATCAGGCCATGGAGGTCATCCTGCAGTCCAAGGACCTCTGGTACCGCCGCGAGGGCCGGCTCATCCGCATCGCCGACCGCAAGAAGCTCGACGCCGAGGACGAAGAAGAGCGCGCGCGCAAGCGGGCGCAGATCCAGGAAGAGGCGCCCGAGTCGGTCATCTTCACGCTCAACTACTCGGTCGCCAACGATGTGGCCAACCAGGCGCGCGCGCTGCTCTCGCCGCGCGGCAAGCTGGAGGTCGACGGCCGCACCAACAGCGTCGTGGTCACCGACGTGCAGGCCAACCGCGCCCACATCATCGACCTGCTCACCCAGCTCGACACCCAGACGCCGCAGATCCAGGTCGAGGCGCGCGTGGTCGAGGCCCGCTCCAACTGGTCGCGCGACATCGGCGTGCAGTGGGGCTTCAATGCCAACGCGTCGGCGGCGGGCGGCAACCCGACCGGGCTCATCTTCCCCTCGTCGGTGGGCGCCGCGGGTGGTGCCACCGACGGTCAGACACCCACGGCCGGCCTGGTCGGCAACCCCGACTTCGCGGTCAACCTGCCCGCCGGCGTGGGCACCGGGTCAGGCGGCGCGATCGGCTTCAACTTCGGCTCGGTGGGCGGCAACTTCAACCTGCAGCTGCGCCTGTCGGCGGCCGAGGAGCAGGGCTCGGTGCGCATCGTCTCGGCGCCCAAGATCACCGTGCTGAACAACATCCAGGCGGTCATCACGCAGGGCGTGTCGATCCCCATCCAGGTCGTCTCCGCCAACGGCGCGCAGACCTCGTTCGTGCAGGCCGACCTGCAGCTCACGGTCACGCCGCACGTGTCGCAGCGCGACTGCAGCATCCAGCTCGACATCAACGTGACCAAGAACGAGCCCGACTTCGTCAACACGGGCGCGCGCGGCGATCCATCGATCCTGCGCAAGGAAGCCCGCACCACCATGCTGATCGGCGACGGCGAGACCAGCGTGATCGGCGGCATCTACACGCGCAACACCGGCAAGTCGTACTCCAAGGTGCCGTTCTTCGGCGACATCCCGATCATCGGCTGGTTCTTCCGGCAGAAGAAGGAGAACGACGATCGCACGGAAGTGCTCATCTTCTTGACGCCCAAGATCACCAACAAGGCGTCACTCCGTTGCGAGGGAAGATCCGGAGGGTAGCGCACTGCGTTAGGCTCGCCCCACCATGCCTCGCCTAGACGACACGCCCATCTTCCTCATCGGCTTCATGGCCACCGGCAAGAGCACCGTCGGTCGCCTGGTCGCCGAGCGGCTCGGCCGACGCTTCGTGGACCTGGACGAGCGCGTGGCCGAGCGCGCCGGCATGTCGGTGCCCGAGATCTTCAAGACACAAGGCGAGCGCGCCTTCCGCGACCGCGAGGCGGCCACGCTCGCCGAGGTGGTGGGCGAGCGCGGCGTCATCGTGGCCTGCGGCGGCGGCACGCCCTGCTTCGGCGACAACCTGGCGCGCATGCGCGCGGGCGGCGTGCTGGTGGCGCTGCGTGCGGCGATGCAGACGGTGCTGGCGCGCGCGCTCGCGCCCGGCGCGCCCGAGCGACCGCTGCTCGCGGTGCCCGAGACCGCGCGCGGCGAGGCTCAGCCGCCTGCGGGACAATCGCCGCCGGCTGACGGGCCCAGAGGCCCCATCGCGGCCGCCGAGGCGCTCTACCGCGAGCGCGAGTCCGTCTACGCCACCGCCGACGTCACCGTCGACACCGACGGCCACGATGCCACCTGGGTGGCTGACGAGGTGACGCGCCGCGCGACCTTGCGTGTCGGCCACGTCACCGAGCACCTGGGCGAGCGTTCCTACCCCATCCACGTGGGCAACCTGGCCGAGGCCGGGCCGCTGGCGCGCGAGATGTTCGGCCCCGAGGTGACGCGCGCGGTCGTCGTCACCGACGAGAACGTGGCGCGCGCCGGGCACGCCGAGGCGGTGCGTGCTGCGCTCGCCAACGCCGGCTTCGCCTCGTCGCTCATCGCCATCCCGCCGGGCGAGGCCTTCAAGACCCTGGCCCAGGCCGAACAGGTGGCCACCTCGTGCGTGGCCGCCGGGCTCGACCGCCGCTCGGCGCTGGTCGCGGTGGGCGGCGGCGTGGTCGGCGACCTGACCGGCTTCGTGGCCGCGACGCTCTACCGCGGCATCCAGTGGGCGGGCGTGCCGACCACGCTGCTGTCCATGGTCGACAGCTCCATCGGCGGCAAGACCGGCGTCGACATGCCCGCGGGCAAGAACCTGCTCGGCGCCATCTGGCAGCCGCGCTTCGTGCTGGCCTCGACCGCCACGCTCGCCACCCTGCCGGCGCGCGAGCTGCGCGCGGGCTACGGCGAGGTACTGAAATATGCGCTGCTCGACCCCGGCTTCGGCTCCATCGAGACGCTCGACCCGGCCGCCGAGCTCGAGTCCACCGTGCTGCGCTCGGCCGCCTACAAGGCCGCCGTGGTGGCCAAGGACGAGCGCGAGCTGACCGGGCTGCGCGCGGTGCTCAACCTCGGCCACACCGTCGGACACGCCATCGAGGCGGCCTCGCTGGCCGCGGGCATGCCGCTCCTGCACGGCGAGGCCGTGGCGCTCGGCCTCATCGCCACGGCGCGCGTCTCCACCCGTGCCGGCATCGCGAGCGAGCCCGACCTGGAGGCGCGCGTCACCGCCGCCTGCCGCCGGCTCGGCCTGCCCCACGAGCTCGAGCCCTGGCTACGCCCCGACGTGCTGGCCTACCTGGGCGTCGACAAGAAGCGCGCCGGCGCGCAGGTGAAGTTCATCGCCCTCGAGCGCCCGGGGCACGTCCGCACCGTCGCGCTCACACCCGCCCAGATCGAGGGATTTTTGCGCTCGCCCTGAGGCGGATGGTACGATTTGCATTCGGAGGAATGGCCATGATTCGCGCGAAGTATTGGCTTGCAGGTGCGGCGCTCGCGGTCACCTCCGTGGCGACTGGCGGCGGCTGCGCCGACGACAACCTGTCGCTGCAGATCATCCACAACCAGGCGCCTGACTCGATGTGCCAGACCAAGCCCAACGAGGCCGATCCCTACCTGCCCCATGGCAGCGTCGAGCTGGGCCGGGGCGGCTACCTGCTGACCCCGCTCCTGCACAGCAACCTGGCCAGTCGCATGGGCAACACGGCGGCCAGCATCATCCAGCTGCATACCGCGACCACCGAGATCATCGCCGTCGACAGCGACGACAGCCGCACGGTCGTGGGCAAGCTCGGTGGCATGGCCGGACGGACCCGCTACATCAGCGGCGTGGTCGATCCCGGTGGCCTGACCTCGACCGGCTTCGAGGCCATCGACATCGCGCAGGCCAACGCGCTGGCCACCGCCGTCGCGGTCGGCCAGTCGGTCGAGATCATCGTCAAGGTCATCGTGCACGGCGAGGCGTCGGGCACGAACGTCGACTCGCAGCCGTTCCTCTACCCCATCACCCTGACCAATGGCGGCGAGGGCGGCGGCCAGGTCAACCTGGGGCCGTGCTCCAACCTGCCCTCCGGCTTCACCGGCAACACCTCGGGCTGCTTCGGCAACGGCCAGGACGGCGGCTTCATCGAGTGCTGCACCAGCCCGGGTGGCGTGCCCATGTGCCCGGCCGTCGGCACCATGGCCGCTCCGTGACCCCAGTCGAGCCAGCGCGCTCGCCCACCGATTGACCCCCATCCCCATCCCGGATAGAAGAGGAGCCCCGTGTTCAAAGAAGCTCTCCAGAAGATCGTCGACAACGTCGAGGGCGGCGCGGCGGGGCTGATCATGGGCTTCGACGGCATCGCGGTGGAGTCGTACACGCGCGCGGCCCAGCTCGACGTGAACACCGTGGGCATGGAGTTCTCCTTCATCCTGACCCAGGTCAAGAAGGCGGCCGAGCTGCTCGACGTGGGCGCGGTGCACGAGATCACCATCAAGGCGGAGAAGCTGACCATCATCATCCGCGTGCTCTCGAGCGACTACTTCCTGGCCCTCGCGCTCGGCCCCGAGGGCAACTTCGGCAAGGGCCGCTACCTCATGCGCGTGGCTGCGCCCAAGCTGCAGACGGAGCTCTAGCCATGGCGCGTGCGCGTCGCGCCGAGCGCGTCGTCGTGGTCGTCCATGGTCCGAACCTGAACCTGCTGGGCAAGCGCAAGCCGGAGATCTACGGCCGCACCCAGCTGTCAGAGATCGACGCCGAGCTGCACCGGCGCGGCGAGCGTCACGGCGTGGAGATCCGCACCTTCCAGTCCAACCAGGAAGGCGCGCTCATCGATCGCATCCACCTCGCCCGCGAGGAGGCCGACGGCCTGGTCATCAACCCCGCCGGCTACGGGCACACGAGCGTCGCCCTGCGCGACGCCATCGAGGCCTGCGAGCTGCCCACGGTCGAGGTCCACCTGTCCAACATCCATGCCCGTGAGACGTTTCGGCACCACACCTTGACGGCGCCTGTATGTATTGGTCAGGTATGCGGATTCGGACCGAACAGCTATTATCTCGGCCTCGACGCGCTGGTCGCGCATATGCTCTCGGCCGGTCGGCGCTGAACCCAGTCGGATCGACACTTCCATGAAGACCAAATCCATCGACAAGACCAAGAGCAAGGAAGCCTCGCCCAAGGCGAGCGCCTCTCCTTCCCGTGGCGACGGCTTCGACGTTGCCACCATCCGCGCGCTCGCCGAGATCATCGAGACGCACGGCCTGTCCGAGCTCAAGCTCGACCTGCCCGTCGGCACGCTCGAGCTGCGCCGCGGCGGCTACTCGGCGCCCCAGGTGCACATGGCGCCGTCGGCGCATGCGCAGGCCGGCCACGCGCCCGCGCCCGTCGCGCCCGCAGCGGTCGCGCTCGCGGCGCCGCCCGCGGCCGCCGACAGCGTGGGCAAGGCCGGCTCGAACGGCGCCTACGCCACGGTCAGCTCGCCATTCGTGGGCACCTTCTACCGCTCGCCCGGCCCCGAGGCGCCCTCGTTCGTCGACGTGGGCCAGAAGGTCAAGAAGGGCCAGGTGCTGTGCATCGTCGAGGCGATGAAGCTCATGAACGAGATCGAGGCCGAGGTCGAGGGCACGATCTCCGCCATCCTCGTCGAGAACGCGCAGCCGGTCGAGTACGGGCAGGCGCTGTTCAAGATCAGCCCCAACTAGGACCATGTTCAAGAAAGTCCTCATCGCGAACCGGGGCGAGATCGCGCTGCGGGTGATCCGCGCCTGCCGCGAGCTCGGCATCCGCACCGTCTCGGTGCACTCGGCGGCCGACAAGAATGCGCTGCACGTGCGCTTCGCCGACGAGAGCGTGTGCGTCGGGCCGCCGCCGTCGCGGCAGAGCTACCTCAACATCCCCGCGCTCATCAGCGCGGCCGAGATCACCGGCGCCGACGCGGTCCATCCCGGCTACGGCTTCCTGGCCGAGAACGCCGAGTTCGCCGAGGTGTGCGAGCGCTGCAAGCTGCACTGGATCGGCCCGCCGCCCGCGCTCATGCGCCTCATGGGCGACAAGGTGCGTGCGCGCGCCGCCATGTCGGCGGCGGGAGTGCCCATCCTGCCCGGCTCGAGCGTGCTCGAGACCGAGAAGCAGGCACTCGAGGCGGTCGAGCGCATCGGCTTCCCCGTCATCATCAAGGCGGCCGCCGGCGGTGGCGGGCGCGGCATGAAGATCGTCGAGAGCCCCGAGCGCTTCGCCGCGCAGGTCGCGGCGGCCCGGTCGGAGGCCCAGGCGGCCTTCGGCAACCCCGACGTCTACGTCGAGCGCTACGTGCGCCAGCCGCGCCACATCGAGATGCAGGTCATCTCCGACAACCACGGCCACTACGAGCACCTGGGCGAGCGCGAGTGCTCCATCCAGCGCCGGCACCAGAAGCTGGTCGAGGAAGCTCCGTCGGTGGCGCTGGACGAGGAGATGCGCCAGCGCCTGGGCAAGATCGCCATCAACGCCATCAAGTCCATCGGTTACCGCTCGGTGGGCACGCTCGAGTTCCTGCTCGAGGAGGCGCGCGGCGAGTTCTACTTCATGGAGATGAACACGCGCATCCAGGTCGAGCACACGGTGACCGAGGAGATCACCGGCATCGACCTCGTGCGCGAGCAGATCCTGGTCGCGCTGGGCGGCGAGCTGCCCTTCTCCGGGCCCATCAAGCCGCGCGGCCACGCCATCGAGCTGCGCATCAACGCCGAGCATCCGGTCACCTTCGCGCCCTCGCCGGGAAAGATCACCGCGCTGCACCTGCCCGGTGGCCTCGGTGTCCGCATGGACACGCATATCTATGACGGCTACGTGGTGCCACCGCATTACGACTCGCTGCTGGCCAAGCTCATCGTGCACGCCGACGATCGGCCGCGCGCGATCAAGCGGCTCAAGCGCTGCCTCGACGAGTTCGTGGTCGAAGGCATCCACACCAACATCGATTTCCACAAGCGCCTCATCGAGCATCCCGACTTCGTGGCGGGCAAGCTCGACACCGGCTTCATCGCGCGCATGGCCGAGCAGGAAGCACCCCCCGTCCCGGCTGGTCGGACGGTCGCCATCGCGTAGCTCCCCGTCCTCCCGGGCGCCTCCCGGCAGACGTAAAAACTCGCGTCTCGGTGCGTAAGCACGCACACCGGGTGGAATAATTTACAAGAACTGAACCGGCCTCCTTGACCGTTGGGACAGTCGAGAATACGCTGAGTTATCCGCCTCCAGTCGCAGATAACCCACTCCGATAGGAGGCGGGGAACGCGCTAGCCATGGCCATCAACAAGAACAAGGTCATGGAGGCTGCCCAGAAGTTTGTCGAAAAGGGGCAGGTCGACAAGGCCATCAAGGAGTACCTGAAGGTCGTCCAGGAAGACCCGAAGGACGTCCGTGTGTGGCTCAAGGTCGGGGACCTCTACGCCAAGAAGGGTGCCAAGGCGGAGGCGACAGAGACCTACCTCAAGGTGGCGCAGTTCTACGGCGAGCAGGGCTTTTACCTGAAGGCCGTCGCCGTCTACAAGCAGATCCTCAAGATCGAGCCCCGCCTCGTCGACGTGAACCTGAAGCTGGCCGAGGTCTACCGCCAGCTCGGTCTGCTCTCCGACGCCATGCAGCAGTTCGAGCTGGTCGCGGCGCACTACCACCGCGAGGGCAAGACGCGCGAGGCGCTGGCGACCATCCGCGACCTCGTCGAGCTCGACCCCGAGAACGTGGCCACGCGCATCAAGCTGGCCGAGCTCTACAGCAAGGAAGGCATGGCCGCCGAGGCCATCGCCGAGTTCGCCAAGGCGGCCGACTTCCTGCGCGCGCACAGCCGCATGGACGACTTCATCAAGGTCGCCGAGCGGCTCGTCTGGCACCAGCCAGAGAACCATGCGATCAACCGCGAGCTCGCGCAGCTGTACCTGAAGCGCAACGATCCGCGCCGCGCGCTGCAGAAGCTGCAGGCCTGCTTCAAGGCGGATCCGCGCGACATCGAGACGCTGTCGCTGCTGGCGCAGGCATTCCAGGCGCTCGACCAGAAGCCGAAGACCATCTCGGTCTGGAAGGAGCTGGCGCGCATCCACCAGGAGAACAACCAGCCGCAGCAGGCCAACGACGTCTATCGCAAGATCCTGCAGCTGGCTCCCGACGACGCCGACGCGCTCGCCGCCATCGGAGGCGTGCGCAAGCAGACGGCCACCAATGTGCCGGTGCTGCCGCAGCAGGGCATGCCGCACGGCTCGCCGCCGCCGCCCGCGCCCGCGATGCAGACGCCCGCGCCGCACCCACGCGAGCCCATGCCGCGCGTGGCCACGCCCATCGCGCCGCCGTCGCGGAGCGGCAACCAGCAGGCGCCGCCGGCGCAGCCGCCCTTCCTGCGCGAATCGTCGATCCTGCCCACGCCCGGCGCCGAGCGGCGCCGGCCCACCGGGTCGATCCCCATCGTGTCGTTCGAGCCGGATCCCGAGCCGGCGCCGGCCATCACCGGCAGCCAGGCCATCCGCCGCTCGAGCGGCTCGGTGCCCACGCTGGGCCGCGATGGCCGCTTCGATCTCGACGACGACGCGCAGGGCGGACGGGGCGTGAACACGGGTGACACCACCAGCCGGCGCGGCGCCGACGACGTCGAGCTCGAGCTGGACGATTTCGGCGGCGGCCAGGACGAGGTCATCCTGGGCGCGGGCGCCGATCCCTCCGAGGCGCACGCCGACGAGATCGCCAAGATCCTCACCGAGACCGACGTCTACACCAAGTACGGCCTGCACCAGAAGGCCATCGAGCACCTCAAGAAGGTGTTCGAGATCGACGCGCGCAACAGCGAGGCGCGCGAGAAGCTCAAGGACGTGTACATCGCGCTCGGCCGCAACGCCGAGGCGGCCACCGAGCTGGTGCGCCTGGCCGAGCAGACCGCGCCCGGCAACCCGCGCCAGGCGGCCGCCTACCTGCGCGAGCTGTTCGCCATCGCGCCCGGCGACGCACGCGGCCAGGCCGTGGTCACGCGCCACCGCCTGCAGGTCGAGACCGACATGGGCAGCGACATGGAGGTCGAGGCGGAGCTCGAGGTCGAGTCGGGCCAGCCCGAGATGGAGCTCGACGCCGGCGACGAGGCCGACATCGAGGTCGAGCGCGCCTCCAACGGCCACATGGAGCCCATGGAGATGGACGCCGAGATGGAGGCGGAGGCGGACCTCTCGGTGCACGCCTCGGACCTCGACGCGGGCGTGGCCGTGGCCGCTGACGGCGAGGTCGGTGTGGAGTTCGACGAGCTGGGCCTCGACATGCCGTCGGGCCCGGTGTCGACGTCGATGCCGGCACGCGCCGGTGACATGCCCGGCGTGGCCGCGGCCACGCAGCACTCCGCCGACGACGGCGGCATGGACTTCGATCTCGACGAGCTGTCGGCCACCGCCAATCCTGGTGAGCTGCCGCCGCTGCGGCGCGAGTCGACGCAGGTGGTCTCCGACGACCAGGTGGAGATGGCGGTCGCCGACTACGAGGCCGAGCAGGAGGTCGAGCAGGACGCGCTCGCCTTCGACGGCGGCGCGACCCGCTTCGACGACGCGTCGTCGCGCATCGCCGCCTCGGAGAAGATGGCCAGCGAGTTCGACCTGGGCGACGGGCCGGAATGGGACGGTCCCTCGGCCGCGGCGGCGCCGCCGGTGAGCAGCCCGGCGCCCGCGCGCACGTCGTCGTCCTCGTCGGCGGCGCGCCCGGTGCCCGCGCCCGCTGCCCCACCCTCGTACGACACGTCGTTCGACGAGTTCAGCGCGGCCGACCTGTCGCCGCCTTCGGACGAGTTCTCGCTCGAGAATTCACCCTCCACGGGTGTCGACGCCGAGGCCGAGGCGCATGCGCACGGGCACCCGCCCGAACCGCTCGCCACCACCGGCGACGGCGGCGACGAGCCGACCTCGGGTGGCAGCGGGTCGAGCCTGGAGGACGATCTCGACGAGGCCGACTTCTTCGTCGGCCAGAACCTGTTCAACGAGGCCAAGGACATCCTCGACGGGCTGCTCACGCGCTACCCCAACCATCCGCTCGTGCTGGCCAAGCTGCAGGACGTGCAGGCCATGGAGCGCGCCGCGGGCGTCGAGGACGACGACGGCGCGACCCACGGCGACATGAGCCCGCCCGTCGAGCTGCGCCCGCCCTCGGTGGCGCCGGCGCCTGCACCCGCGGCGAGCGCGAACCGCCCCGCGGTCATCGCGCGCATGGGCGACTCCGACGCCGACACGCACTACGACCTGGGCCTCGCCTACAAGGAGATGGGGCTCTTCGACGAGGCGATCAAGGAATTCCACCTGGTGCGCGAGACTCCTGGTCGCGCGGTGCAATGCCACCTGATGATCGGCCTCTGTCACGTCGAGCGCGGCAAGCTGTCCGAGGCCGTGACCGAGTTCAAGAATGGCCTCTACGTCGAGGGCATCAACGAGCGCGAGTCGCTCGCCCTGTACTTCGAGCTGGGCGTCACCTACGAGGCGCTCGGCGACGCGCGCGAGGCGCTCTACTACTACGAGAAGGTGTCCAAGCGCGACCCGCGCTTCCGCGACGTCGCTGGCCGTACCGAAGGCGTCAAGGCCAAGGTCGCCGCGAGTGGCGACCGCCGCCTGAGCGGCGACAGCACGCTCGACGCGGCCTCGACGGGCGACGACTTCTCGCGCTGAGACGCGCGTGGCGCAGCCGAGCGTCGTCGCGTCAGCGCAGCGCGGCGCGGATGTCGTGCTCGAGCGCGCCCAGCTTCTTCATGGCGTCGACGCGCAGCGCGGGCGTGCGCAGCGCGTCGTTGAGCGGAATGGCGAAGTAGCGCACGCGGAATGGCGCCGCGGCGTCCTCGCCCTTCTGCTGACGCAGGCGCTCGAGCGCGGAGCCCACCTGCTTGTAGTAGTTGGTGAATCCCTTGGCCGTGACTTCGCCCGTGGGCGGCGCTGGCTCGACGGGCGGCTTCTCGACCGGCGGCTTCTCGACCGGCGGCTTCTCGACGGGCGGCTTCTCGACCGGCGGCTTGGGCTTGACCGTCGTCACCACCTGCGGCCGCGGCCGGCGCTTCACGTGATCGTTCGCCGGTGGCCTGGTCGACACCGCCGCGTCGGGCGCGTTGACCGTCGCGACCACCGGCGCGGCGTCGGCGGGCACAGCGTGCGCCACGCCGGCATCGACCACGGGCAGGGTCACGCCCGAGATCACGATGGGCGGATGCGTCCGGTGGCCGCTCGTGCCCACGTACACGCCGATGCCCGCGCCGAGCAGGGCCACGGCCGCGACGCCCAGCCAGAGCAGGCGCCGGCGCCGCTGCGCCTCGACCTCGGGATCGCCACCCGCGCCGCGCCGCGACACCAGGTGCGTGAGTATCTTGCTCTCGCTGCGCGGCAGCACCGACGGCGGCGCCTGGGCCGGACCCGGCCCCGACATGGTTGGCGACGTGGCGGTGGTCGAGCTCGCCGGCTCGGTCACGGGCCGGGGCCGCGGCCCGGACGTGTGCGCCAGCGCCTCGCCCGCCCCCGTGACCACGGCCGACTGGTCGTCGGAGGTCAGCATGGGCGTGCGCGCGGTGGTCACGACCTGACCGCTCGTGAGCTCGCCCTCGACGCGCTCGAGCTCGACGATGACCGCGTCCATGCCCGTGTAGCGGCCGTTGGGCCAGATGGCCATCAGCTTGTGCACCAGCCGCTCCATGCTCTGCGGCACGCCCAGCGCGGGATCGGCGGCCGCGAGCAGGGGACGCGGCGCGCTCGCATTCTGGGTCAGCTGATCGATGGCGCTGCCCGCGAAGGGCAGGCGTCCGGTGATCATCTCGTACAGCGTGACGCCCAGGCTGAACTGGTCGGAGCGCGCGTCGAGCTCGCCCTGCGAGGCCTGCTCGGGCGACATGTACGCGGGCGAGCCGAAGATGATGCGCCCGGTGGTCAGGCGCGAGCTGACGTCGCCGGGATCGATGGCCAGGCCGAAGTCGGCGATGCGTGGCACCTCGCGCCCGTGATCCTCGACGATGAGCACGTTGCCCGGCTTGAAGTCGCGGTGTACCAGCCCGCGCGCATGTGCGTGCGCCAGCCCGCGGCACATGTCCTTGGCCAGGCGCAGCACGCGCGGCAGCGGCAGCCGGCGCTCGCGGTCGAGGATGGCGAGCAGGTCGCGGCCCTCGACGAAATCCATGGCCAGGTAGGGCAGGCGGGTGGCGGTCTCGCCGTAGTCGAGCACGGGCACGACGTTGGGATGATCGAGGCGGCTGGCGGCCTCGGCCTCGCGCGCGAAGCGTGCGCGCGCCTTCTCCTCGGCGGCGTACTCGCCGAACAGGATCTTGATGGCGAAGCGGCGGCTGAGCGCGGTGTGGCGCGCGCGGTAGACGCGGCCCATGCCACCTTCGCCCACGAAGGCCTCGACCAGGTAGCGCCCGGCGATGACCTTGCCGATGAGCAGATCCTTGCGCATCTCGGAGAGCGCGGCGCCGTCGAGCGGGCAGACCTGGAAGCGATTGAGGAACACCGCGTAGCAACGCGGGCAGTTCAGGTGCGGCGACGTTTCGACGCCGAGCTCCTGCATCAGAAGTGGCCCCTCACGTTCATGTAGACGCCACCGGGGATGGCCGAGACGTCCACCGGTGCGGGCTCGGGCGCGCCCTGCTCGGCGGGTTTGCCCGGCTTCGCCGACGTGAAGTAGAAGTACGCCGCGACGCCGCCCGCGACCAGCGCGGTGCCGAACATCACGTCGGCGTAGGTCATCTGCGTCTCCAGGCGATCGGCGCGCGAGTTGCCGTCGGTGCAGGGCATGCGGTCGCAGCCGTCGTCCTTGAGGCTGCTGTTGGTCGACATTGCCTCGAGCCCGAAGATGGTGCCGCCGAGCAGCGCCGCGGCGCCGATGCCACCGGCGACCCACACGGCGTTGGTCATGTGTCGGCCCTCGGGCTCGCCTGGCCCGCCGATGATGAAGGTGGTGCTGGCTTCCTTGCGCAGCCGGGCATTGGGCAGGAGCTTCTGCACGCGCGGACGGAAGACGCGCTCGGGCAGCGCCTCGGCCTCGTCGAGTGAGATGGCCTCGCGCGCCAGGGTGCGGCCGGTAGCCACCTCGGCCCAGGTCGGATCGATCTGGAACTGCTTGCCCACGCGCACGATGACCAGGAAGATGAGCTGGTCGGCATCGAGCCGCTTGCCCACCTTCTTGATGCAGGCCGGCTGCGCCACGCAGTCCTCGGGCATCTGCATGTCGGCCAGGCGCCGCGTCACGTCGCGCCCGGCGATGACGTCGACGAGCAGCCTGTCCTGCAGCGCATCGCCCAGGCGCTCGGCCAGCAGCGTGGCCTCGACGTCGCTGACGTTGACCTGCACGGTCACGACCACGCCCACGCGCGGCACCGGCTCGTCGGCGCGCGCCGACGCGGTGATCGAGAGCAGCGCGAGCACCACCAGCGCGACGCGCCTCATGGGATGTACACCAGCACGCGGCAATTCTTGGCCTCCGGCAGGTTGATCTGGTCACCGCCCACGCTCGGACTGACGAACGTGCACACGTTGGTGAGCATGCGCGGGGGCAGCGTGACGGTGAAGGTCGCCTTGCCATCGGCGTCGGTGGTCGCTGACAGCACGCCGCCGCTGCCGACGTTGTAGCCGTACTCGTGGTTGGCGCTGCCGAAGAGCGTGAGCTCGACGTCGCGCGTGCTGACGATCTGCGCCGTGTCGGGCGCCAGCATGGGTCCGCGCACCGCGGCCGGCATGGCGTCGACGCCGCTGATGCTCCCCGCCGGTGCATCGAGGCGGATGACGCCGGGGGCG
>OBEQ010761169.1_pt1 | contig 14003 bp, 14 predicted proteins | sample 1670901 | NCBI WGS metagenome assembly OBEQ01 (sample SAMEA104232315, study PRJEB22302) | groundwater metagenome | biome: forest; feature: aquifer; material: groundwater | place: USA | collected 2011-08-07 | depth 5.4 m
CTCCAGCGGCAAAGCCGCATGGAGCCTCCCCCTCATCGCGCCTGTGGCGCTCGCACTGCTGATCAATTTTTTTCTTACGCGAAAAATTTGCACTCACACTCACTCGCGGTGTCGATGCGTCCCGCGGGGGGAGCAAGCAGGAAAACTTCAGCCAGCGGCTGAAGGCAAACTGCGCGGTAGTCCGATGTTCTCTTCCGTTGGGAACGGCAAGCCTCCCGATGTTGCGCCAGCGGCAACCCGCCCCTGGGCCGCGTCCCGTTCAATTAAAAATAATTTTCGCAAACACGACCAAGTGATTTGTCCCCACGTCCTATTGGGAGCAACTCATAGAATTTCGGAGGCGATCGCACAAGATATCAATCGGCAACAATCCGAACGAGAGGACGGTGTCGTTGAAGCAGCGCTCGCTAAAATTTTTTCCGAGTCGGTGCTGCATCGCATGTTTCGCCGCGAGCAATCGCGTGAATCCGTAGTAATACGATGGTGCCTGGCCCGGCATGTCGTAGGTGTAGCGCCGCACTTCCAGATCGGCGAGTTTTTTCGAGGCGCCCAATTCTTCGGTGAGGAAGTGCATCACCTCGTCTGGTGTGATGCGTCCCAACTGCACTTCCGGATCGAGAAAGGCGCGCGCGGTGCGCCAGAGGCGAAATTGCAAACCGACCAGTTGCATGTCGTCGGGCAGAAATGGGGTCACGATCGATTCGGCGTACAGTGCCCAACCCTCAACATTTGCGCTGTTGAAGGCGTATTCCGCACGAATGATCGATGTGCCGCGATCGAGCATGGTGGAAAATTGAATGTCGTGACCGGGGCGTCCTTCGTGCGCAGTCAAAATAACCGCCGCTGCCGGATACGAAAAATCATCGAGCGAGAGGGTGCCGTGCGCGGTGGCGGGAATCACAAACTCCGGACGTTCGCCATGATTGTTCACGAGTGGTGCCGACAACAAATGCGGAATCGGTTGCGAACGACTTTCGCTGTCGCCGCCCAGCCGTATGTGGAGCGGTGTTGCGGGCAGTGTCAGTAAATCATGATCGCGAATGACGCGCGTGAGTAACTGATTTGCGTTGCGATACAGCGCGAGCGGTGCGCCACCGTGCGGCGTCGTGTGGATTTTTAAATTGCGAATCACGGCGGCCGGTGTGGTGTCGGTCCAGCCGTGCGCCTGCGCAACCCGCGCCGCGAGTTGCGTGAATTGTTGATACAGCGCGCGGTAATCGGCGCGTGCTGCGCGAATGAGCTGTGTGGGCGGCGTGTGAATCCCGCTGCTGCGCACATTGAATTGATACAACGCGGCGGGCAGATGAAAATCATCGCGCGCATGCGGCAGAATGTCGCTCCGCACAAACGCGTCGTAAACCTGGGATTGCTGCACGAATACGCGATAATCGTCGTGCCAGTCGGTGCGCGGGCATTGCTGCAGCAACGTGCGAATCGACGCCACGTAGCTCGCCGAATCGTCCAGATAGTGTTGCACTTCTTGTCGCGTCGGCAGGAGTTGTCGGTGCGGATGCTGCTGCAATACAGCGCGTGTCTGACTCTGCAGCGCGGACAAGAGCGGGGCAAACGTGTCGAAGCCGCGCACATATTTGTGAAATCGGAGGGCGGCCGCCCGGCGGCGTGTGGCGTCGGTTTGCTCGTTGATCAATTCGCGCAGATTGTTGAAAATTATTTCTGTGCCGGCATGAAACGGAATCACGCCGAAACGTTCGTCGAGTCGCAAGTCGACGAGTTCCTCTTCGACATCGTGCAGGAGCAATTGCACATCGACCCGGTATTCCGCATCGCGTTCGCCGCGCAATTGGGTGCGCAAACGTTTCTGCCACCGCCGCAGGCGCTCGCGTTCCGGTGTGACCATGTCGTCGACCACGCGCATCGCCTGCGCATCGAACTCGCGATACCCCTCCGACGACGCGCTCTCCGGATTCCACACCGCCCGCTCGAGCGTGTACTCCCGCGCGAGTTGATTGGATCGCGTGATCCAGTCGGCGGTGTGTGCGGGCGCGGCGGCGCGACTTGTGTTGGTGCAGAGGCACCACGCGACAAGGAAGATGATGCGCAACATGGGTGACCTCAATCTACGCCGCCGCGCTGGTGATGGTTTGTTGCGCCAGCGCGATGCCGTCGTGAATGCAGCCGGCCCATTGCGGATGTTCGTCGGCGAAATGTTGTAGTGAGCGCACGAGTGCTGCCTGCCACGCGGGCAGGGTGGGGAGTTGATGCGAGAGTTCGAGAATTTCCACGCGCAAGAGCCAGTCGTCGGGGTGGTCGCGGCCCAACACGTCGAGCACCAGACAGAGCGCTTCGGCCTGATCGGTGGGTGTTTGCGGGCGTTCTCGCAGCTCGCGAATCTGCGTGTAGAGCTGCATGAGCGCGGATTCTTTTTTGGTGAACGTGCGCGTCGGGACATGTTGCACGACAAAATCCTGCGTTTCACCGTACGCGTTGCGATCCGCGGCGCCACCAAAACAACTCGTGACCGCTTCGCCAATCACCATGTCAAATTCGCCCCACGCCGGATCGAACAGGACGCGTTCGCCATGGGTGACGCGGCAGTCGGTGAATGTGAAGATGAGATTTTTTCCATCGCGCTGCACCATATTTTTCAACACGCCGCTGACCGTCACGCCGGAATCAAAATGCAACGTGAGCGATTGACCAATCACCGCGCCGATTTTTTTCAAATCGCCCAACGTGTACTGTGACAAGCATTTCGTCGCACCCTGCAAACGCCCGACGGGCGTGCCAAATCCGTGCGCATGTCTCGCAATATCGTGGCCTGGTAATTCGGCATCGCGATACGATAATTGCGATGGCCCGGCGAAGCGTAAATACATTGGCCGATCGTCCGCGCTCAGAAATTCCTCGAGCACGCCGGAGATTTGTACGCCGGAATTCAGCTCCGCCGTGTTGATCGTTTTGGCGTCGCGGATTTGGGTGAGTCCATACATGCCGCCGCGCTTGAACGCCATGCGATTGGCGAATTCGTCGATCACGCGACTGAGTGTGGCGAAATCGGGTGCGACAAATAATTGCGGTTGCGGTTCGGTAATATCGTACGCGAAATCCGCACAGGCCAAACTCATGGGTAATTTTTTGACCTTCGATTCGAGACACCAGCGACATTCGCCCAGCGACGACAGCAAGCCCGCGCCATAAATGAGCGGGCGGTCGACACTGCCGATCAGTCCGTATTCCACCGTCCACCAATTCATGCGCGCGACCAACGCCCCTTCCGACGGCGCGCCCAACGCGGCGACCGTGTCGGTCAAATGGTGTTCGGCGGCGGCGACCGCCGCGGGTTTGGCGGTCGGGTCTTCTTTTAGGTCCGACAACACGCGAATCGCCTCGTAGAGCGCCATGTCTTCGTGATTCAGAATCGATTTGTTGGCGACCTGCGCATATTTTTTTAAATAATCAGAAAACTCCGGATCGATGAGGATGGGTGCGTGCCCGGCCGCTTCGTGCACAATGTCAGGCGCGGGCGTGTAGAGGAGGTGATCGAGACTGCGAATCGCCGCGCCGATTGGCAGAATTCCCTGCGCCTGCAATTCCATGAACGCCGCGGGCGGCAAAAATCCGCTCACCGGCACCGCGCGCCAACCAAATTTTTCGAGCGCCGCGCTCATGGCGTCGATGTGCGGAATCGTATCGATGGTCGTGCCCGTTTTGACGAGACCTTCCAGGTAACAAGGGTGCGCGTGGGTGGCGAGAAATTGCCGCAACTGGCGCATGATGTAGCGCCACACCGCCTGATCGATCGGCGTGTATTGTTCGTACGACTGATCGACGACATATTTGCGCAAATGCGAGGGCACAAAATCGGGACACGTCATGCGCGACCTCCGAGTGAAAGAGTTGCGATCGGTGCGGCGTGTATAAAGAATGAGGGGTGGGGAGTGCAAGCGTGTTTTTTGATAGAATAAAGTCTTCATTTACAATGAATACATTTTGTCTTATCCTTCTTCCATGCCTGCTGCCTACCAAGACAACGACCAATTACGACAGTTGCTGGCGGATCAGGCGCAGGAATTCGCGCAGCGTGCGCGTGGCGTTCACCGGACCGTGTTGGCGCATGCCGATGACTTCATGCGGTCGTCGCAGATTGTCGTCGTGAGTGGGTTGCGTCGCTGTGGAAAATCGACCCTGCAGGCGCAATTGGCCGATCGCTATTGTCCCGATAAATATTATTACATCAATTTCGACGATGAACGCTGGAGCGGCATCACCGCCGCGGATTTTCCGCGCATCCATGAAATGTTGCTCACGCAATTCGGCGAACGACGCTATGTGTTGCTGGACGAAGTGCAGAACGTCCCCGAGTGGGAACGCTTCGTACGTCGTCTCCACGATCAGCGCTACAAGGTCATCGTCACCGGATCCAACGCCGCCTTGCTCAGCCAGGAATTGGGTACGCGTCTGACCGGGCGCTACCATCTGCTGGAACTTTTTCCATTTTCATTTGCTGAATATTTGCAGTGGGCGAAAATCGATGTCGACACATCGTCGAGCGCGGAACGCGCAACGACGCGCACCAAAGCCCGGCTGCAACGCGCGGCGCATCAGTATTTGGAGCGCGGCGGTATTCCGTCGGTGCTGCAATCGTCGGAAACGAGAATCGCCGCGCAACTCTATCAAGACATTATCTATCGCGATATCAGCACGCGCTATGCGGTGCAGGATATTCGCCGTCTGAAAGAATTGGCGTTGTATCTCATTTCGAATGTCGGGCGACCGATCTCGTTCAACAAGCTGCGCGGACAATTAATGCTGGGCAGCGTGAACACGATCAAAAATTATGTCGAGTATCTCGAATCGTGTTGGCTGTTTTTTACCGTGAATTGTTTTTCGCATTCGGTGAAGCAGCAGCAGATCGCGGCGAAGCGCATGTATGCGATCGATACCGGCATGGTGCAACAGGTCGGATTCCTCACCAGTCGCGATGTGGGATGGATGCTGGAGAATTGCGTGTATGTGCAGTTGCGTCGCGACACGTCGGAAATTTTTTATGTAAAAAACGCCGACGCCACCGCGGTCGATTTCGCCGTGCGCGCCGGGCGCAATATTCAGACGTTGGTGCAAGCCTGTGCCTCGCTGCGCGACCCGGCTACCCGTGCGCGCGAATTGCACGCGCTCGAATCCGCCATGCGCACCCACAAACTGCGCGAAGGCACCATCGTGACCATGAACGAATCAGAAACCATCAGAGCTCCCGCCGGTCGCATTCACGTCTGCCCGCTGCCGGAGTGGTTGTTGCGGTGATGCCGTCCGACAGCAAATCCAGCGCGCGCTCCAGTGTGGCGCTAAAAATACCTGCCAATAACGACTGGGGACGTTCCACGATCTGGAAGTTGCTGAAATAACTTTTGAAAATTGGCGATTTTTTTCGAATTAATTGGGTGTGAGTTGCCCCGCCAAAAATCGTGCTGAAATCGTGGTGCCAGGCACGATAATGATTCCCAGCGACACCATTTGACACGGTGAAATAATTTTAATAAAAAGACGCCATGACCATCAAAACTTTCTCCAGCGTCGCCGCCGTTATCTTTACCCTCGTTGCCGTATTACATGCCACACGCTTACTCACGGGCATGTCGCTCATCATCGGTACCTGGTCGGCTCCTATGTGGGCCAGCAGCCTCGGATTGGTCATTACCACGTACCTGGCATGGCAAGGATTTCGGCTAGGAAAAAGATGGCAGTAACAACCGATTTGAATGTGCCTTGCAGAACGCAGCAACTCACCCCATCCCCAACCGCTCCAACATGCGTTGGCCTTGCGCGGCATCGATGATCACGAATCGCTGTTGCGCGGGCTCAAACGCAAAAACATTTCCGGTAGCGACGTCGAACCACCAGCCGTGCAAACGCAACGCACCGTCGGCCACGCGCGCGCACACGCGCGGATACGTGGCCACATGCGCCAATTGATACAGCACATTGTGTTGCGACAATTGATCGGGCGGCGACAAGGCGTCATCGCAGAGCAGCGCATGCGGCGACGGTGCCGTGGTCGATACGCCATGCGCCATCCATTGGCGCACCGCTAACGGCGGCGGCTCGCTCGCCAACAGCGCCGACATCCCGGCGCATCCCGAATGGCCGCACACAATCACATCGGTCACTTGCAAAACGTCTAACGCGATCGCAATCGCCGCCGCTTCCGAACTGCCGTGCGGTGTGGCATCTACCGGCGGCACCAAATTTCCCGGATTGCGCACCACAAACAAATCGCCCGGATCGGTGGAGGCAAACAGATTGGGCACGACCCGACTATCCGAACACGCAATCATCAGCACATCGGGCGATTGCCCGTGCGCCAATCGCGCAAATTCCGCGCGCATGCCGGGTAACACATTCTCATGAAAATTCACCACACCCTGCAGCAGTTTTTTCATTGGAATTTCCTACCATAGATTAGAGAAATTAGAGAAATTGAACGAACAAAGGCATAATAACCCCTGCCAATAACGACTGGGGACGTTCCACGATCTGGAAGTTGCTGAAATCACTTTTGAAAATTGGCGATTTTTTTCGAATTAATTGGGTGCGAGTTGCCCCACCAAAGTTCGCGTTGGAATCGTGGTGCCAGGCACAAAAATACAAAAATAGGCACGGAATTGTGGCGCAGAAATGTTTGTCACACGACGCAACATTTTCCGCGCGCTGCCGATAAGCAGGTACGAGGCGATGCATTATGAAACGAGTGGATATTCAGTCACCATTTGCGCGGCGGGCACCACAGCGGGTGGCGCCGCAGGTGCAGATGCATAGTGGCCCAGCGGTTCCGGTCGGCGCGCGCAGCGTGTATGTCACCGCGGCTGTTCCGCGCGACGTGCGACTCGAGACGCGCGACGTCCATGCCACCCTCTTTGCGCCGACCAAACGCCCCGCCGGGACTTCCAAGACCAAAGAGAGTGGCACAGCATCTGCTCTCGATCGTTTTGCGCCGCTGTTTCGACGCGGGATTCAGGATCTGAACGATCTCACGCGCACCTTTGAATTAATCGACGCCGTCGGTCCGCGTTGGCGGGCCATGGTGGAGGCCTTCGAGGTGTTGCGTGCCGAACGCAGCGCGAACGGCACGCCATTCGAAATCACACTGGGCAACGAGGGCACGTTTTGTCGACGTACGGGCGAGCAGTCGCGCGCCACGGAGTTGGCCGCGGGGATTGCGATTGATCGCGGACAACCGCTGTTTGCGGTGGTGCATGAACTGATCGGACACGGTCTGCCGCTGACCCACACCGATCCGGAGTTGGCGGCGTTGCCGTATGTGTCGTCCAGTGAACTGCTCAAAAATTCCGGCGGTGATTTTGAATCGATTTTTACGGCACTGCTCGAAGAATATTATTCCGATGAGGCGATTGCGGGATTGGCCGAGGCATTATTTTTGGAAGATCTGGAGCGCGCTGGATTCGATGTGCGCGCGAATCTGCACGCCGAGGAATACGACCATTTATCGAACAGCCTGCGCGTGTATCGCACGGAAGGTGTGCACGCGTACTTGCGCAGCGAATGTTACATTGGGCGCAATCATCGCAAGGATTATCAGGTGGCGTGACTCGCCTCGCTGGCGTTTTGCATCATGGCCAATCCGCAATTGGCGCACGATGGCGGGCTGCGACGCGTGTTGTACGAAAATGGTGTGCAATTGGGAGCGGTCGATATCGATGCGACCACGCAACTGATTCAACAAACCCTTGAAAATCCCGACCAACTCTCCCTGGAAAATTTGCAGCAATACGCACCGCAGTTGCAACAATTGGCGCTGCAGTTGGGCGGGGCACAATTCAACCTCACGACACTCGTCATGCGCGCCCGCGAGCAATACGCGCTCATGAGCGGTGAACAGACCACGGCGCGTCACACCTTTTTGGGACATCGTGCGCAAGTTGCCACGCTCATGGAAGTCGCCGGCGAGGTACAACGCCGCACCGATGAACGTGGACAAGATTTTGCCGCGGCGTGGGCCAGCGCACAACAAGCGGTTGCGGCATCAAGCACCGCGCAAGACGAGAAAGAAGTCGCCAAACGCGTGTGTGCCGCGCTGGAAAAATCGGGCTGGGGCGACGCCGAGCGATTCGCGCTCGAGCAAGCGCTGCAGAGCGATCCCGCGCGGTGGCAGTCGGTGCGCGAGAGTTTGGCCGCGGCTGAGGCAATGGAAGAGTGGATCAAAAAGGAAGGAAGTTTGGTGCAACGTCCGCATCGCGCCGAGGTGCACCTGCGCGCGTTAATGGGGAAATCGCCTGGGCAGGCATTGGCGTGGATCCGCGAGGGTGTTGTTGAAGACAGCGTCGCAGCGACTTTTAATCTGCATTCCCGCGGGCTCATTGGACACTGTCTTGGTCAGACGGCAGCAGAGGCAGGGAAAAAAATCGGCAAAGATTATGCGGGGGACATTCGAAACTTCGAGGTCAAATTGGTCCCCACCGCACGAGAGCGACGCGCGTTGCTCTCTTACAAGGAGAAACACGATACCATCGTACGAACCTATTCTCCGTACACACTGAGCTATTTCAGTACACTCCGTAAGTTGCGCGACGGCACTATGCGGCGGTGGGAAGATGTAAAGGTCGCAGCGAATGATTCATACGATGATGTGGTCGGGGAAATGCAGGGGGTCGCGTCGGCACTACCCATGTGGGAGTTGGAACGCCCGCTCACACTCCCGGAAGAGATCGACGGGGAAGTCGCGCAATATGCGCTGGTGCATGCGGTGGGGATTGTGGTGATGGCGAACGAATCGCCCGCGTTGTGTCGGTTACATCTCATGACCGAGGCGCTGGAGCGCGACGTTGTCATGGATCGATTTCGGTATCACCGCGCATTGGCACACGGCGCAACAAAATACCCTCATTGCGATGATCGTGGCCTGCGCGTTGGGCAATCGCTCGGCACAATTGCAATGTCTGTGCACGATGGCGCTCCCAGAAATGTTGGGCGAACCCGCGGTTGAGCGATTGACGGAGCGTTGGCTGGCCGCCGAAAATCTCCCGACCGACGCCGGTGCGCGCCTGGCGCAACTGATTGAATGGGCCGGCCGCGAAGGCATTGTGTTGCAACTCCCGTTCATGCGCGCCGTGAATTTTTTGTTCACCGTCGATGGCGTCGTAAAAACCCACGCGCCGAATGTCTCGTTCGCCGCGATTGTCGGGCAGATTATTCAGCAACGACAATCGAATCTGCCGCAATCTTAGACAGAAAAAAAACAATTGTTTCGGTGGAGTAGCAATTTTTCTTGCCATCTGCCCAGCGATCGGACTATCCGCGCACTTCACTGCTATGGAAAATGCCGTCGCACAATTGCCCGTGATTCCCGAGAATACGCCACCGGTTGCGCCCAACCCAGTAATCGGTGCGGCCGCGCAGTTGCTGGCTCCGCTGGTCGGCGAATCGAAATGGCTGACCGATACGCTGCAACAACTTCCCCAATTTAGCGCGCAAAACGGCACGCTCGCGTTGTTGGGCGAATTTGGCACGGGCAAATCCCTGCTCGCCCGCCATGTGCATTGGCACTCACCGCGTGCGGCGGCGCCCTGTGTCATGATCGACTTGCGCGGCATGCCCCACGAAATCGTCGAGACCGAATTGTTTGGCTACACCCGCGGCGGATTCCTCACGCGGCGCGCGGTGGTGCCGGGTCGCGTGGCGACGGCAGAAAACGGCACCTGCATCATTCAGGGATTTGAATTGTTGCCAGCCGTCGTGCAGGAACGCTGTCTGCCATGGTTGACCGCAGGGCGTTTGCAACCGGTCGGCACCGAGGAATCGTTTGCGTCGGATGCGCGCGTCATTCTTGAATTACGCGGCCGCGATTTTTCGAAACGCCGCAGCGCGGCACTCATTCCCGCCATCGTCGATTTGGTCGAAGGGCGCATGTTGGAAGTCGAATCGCTCGCGAAACGTCGGGAAGATATCGTGCCGATCGCCGAACATTATTTGCAACGCTACGGCGAGGAGTGGGGCAAACCGCGTGTGCAATTTTCCGCCGACGTCGTGCGCATGCTAAAAAAAGCCAGTTGGCCGCGCAATGTGCGCAGTCTCCTTGCGGCGGTGGCGAGTGCGGTGCAAGAGGTCGACGACGAATTAGTCGAAATGAAGCACTTCCCGCCCGCCTTCGCCGGTCGGCCCTCGGCGGTCGCCGAAGTGGGAATCGATGCGACGGCGCTGGAAGATATTGTCGAAGAAAAACTGCGGCGTTTTTTTGGGCGACTGGGTCAATACGAAGTGCATGAATTGTACAGCACCGTCATCGGCAAAATCGAACGACCGTTGTTTCGGTTGGTGCTCGAACAAACCAAAGGCAATCAGGTGCGCGCGGCGCGGGTGTTGGGGATTAATCGCAACACGCTGCGCACGCGCATGAAAAAATTGGGACTGATGCCGGACAAAGAATAGGAACCGCGTGACGCAAGCCATCCACGGACTCTACGCGATTATTGACCCGCGCTTTCTGCCGCCGCATCTCACGGTGGCCGCGTATGCCCGCGCGCTGTTGGCGGGCGGCTGTCGCGTGATTCAGTTGCGGGTGAAGGATGAATCGTCGCGCGAAACATCATTGCGAGCGGAATTGGCGCGACAGATCATGGCGCTGAAAGTACAATTCGATTTTACGTTTATTCTAAATGACGATGTGGCGCTCGCGGTGGAATTGGGCGCCGACGGTGTGCATGTCGGCCGCGACGACGCGCCAGTAGCGGCGGTGCGCGCCATGCTTTGGCAACACGCACTCATTGGATATTCAGCGCACGCGCTCTCCGAGGCCGTCGCGGCGCAAAGCGCGGGTGCCGACTATGTGGCGTTGGGCGCAATTTTTCCGACGACGACGAAAGGTCCCGGACATCCGGTGCAGGGGATTGCCACGCTGGCTGCGGTGGTGCGGGCGGTGTCGATTCCGGTCGTCGCGATTGGCGGTATCAATCGCACGAATTGCGACGCGGTCTTGCACACCGGTGTTGCGGCCATCGCCATGATCACCGGATTGTCGCACGCGATCGATGTCGTCGCCGAAACGGCGTGGTACGTGAATTGTTTGAGGGCGTCGCCGGTCGTCGGTCGCCGGTCGCCAGTAACTGAAACTGCTCCACTGACTGCTGATTTTACCGGCGACCGACGACTGACGACTGACGACGCAGTTTACCAAAGGGGAATTTCATGACGGCACCAACAGTATTGGCGATTGCGGGCTCCGACCCGACCAGCGGCGCGGGTTTGCAGGCCGATTTGCAAACCTTTCACGCGTTCGGTTGTCACGGGCGTTCGGTCGTCACGGCGATTACGGCGCAGACCAACGATCGCGTGCTGGGCGTGTGGCCCACCGCGGGCGATGTGCTCACGCAACAACTCTCGACCGCCTCGGCGAAAGTCGATGTCGCCGCGGTGAAAGTCGGCATGCTCTACACCGCCAGCAATGTGCTCGCGACGCTCTGGTATCTGAAATCGCGCGCGCCCATGCATGTGGTCATCGATCCGCTGTTGCACTCATCCAGCGGATTGCCGCTGCTCGACAAAAAAGCGATCCCGATTTTTCAGCAACAACTCTTGCCGCACGCGACTTTAATCACGCCCAATATTCCCGAGGCGATGGCGTTGGCGGGCATGCAGATTAATTCCGTCGAGGCGATGGAAGTCGCGGCGAAAAATATTTACGAGGAAGTCTACCGCATGCGCGGCGGCGGCGATCGTCCGCTGGCCGTGGTCATTAAAGGTGGACATCTGAAATTTGAACCCGTCGATGTGGTCTACGACGGCAAACGCCACGAACGTTTGAATGGCGATCGCTTGCCGGGCGGTATTCACGGATCGGGTTGTCGCTTCGCCGCCGCCGCCGCCGCGAGTTTGGCGAAGGGCGTGGCACTCCTCGACGCCGTCGCCGCCGCCAAAGAGTACGTCACGAAGCTCATTGCTAAGGGCGATCGGGATCCCATCTGAGGAAATAGAGACTAGAGATTAGAGACTAGGAAGAGACCACTAGTGAGCATTTTCTATTCTCTATTCTCTAGTCCCTAATCTCTATGCTGATCCTCCTCCCCAACCCGCAACCACAGAACGACCGCTTGGCCGCGTTGTTTGTGGCGCGTGGGGCGGCGGTCGTGCAATTGCCGTTGCATCACATCACGCCGCCACCAGACGATGGCGCGGCGTTGCACGAATTCATCGAGACCGTTGAACTCTACGATTGGATTATTGTGACGAGTGCGCACAGTGCGCGCGTGGTGGTGGATCACTTACGCTGGCGCGTGCGCCAAGTCGGTCCGTTATCGTTCGCCGCTGTCGGACAATGCACCGCCGATATTTTGATCGCCGCCGATCTGACCGTCGCGTTGATTGGAGACTCGGGCGGTGCGGCGTTAGTCGATTCACTCTTGACCGCGCGCTCACGTCCGTCGCAAATCGCCGTGTTGCGGGCATCTGCCGGCCACGATGACTGGCATGATGCACTACGCAGCGCCGGTGTGCGCGTCACGGCGATCGACACCCACGCGTTGCTTCCCAGCGCCATCGATGGCGCCGCGTGGTGCGACGAACACGCGCAGAAAAAAATCGACGCGCTTATTTTCACCGCGCCCTCGGCCGTGATACAATTTGCGAAATTATTTCCTGCGTGGACTGCGGAGAAAATATTTTCTGCTGCGCGTTGTGTGGCGATTGGTCACACCACCGCTGAAGCTATTGAACAGGTGATGCATGTCACGCCTACGATTGCCGCGACGCCGTGTTACGAGGCGTTGGTGGAATGTGTTATTCCCTAACTCCCAATAGAGCGCGCTCTGCCGCTGGCGTGTCGGCGACTTCCGCCCACAGTGTGATTTTGGTTTTGGCCAGATATGGCAGCGGGAACACCCAGTGTGCGGTGTGGCCGTCGATCGTTTCGGCGTTGCTCGCGAGAATGTCGCCGGGCAATGACAACGCAAAACGTAGGAAGACGCTGCCCAGCAACATGTTGCTCATGTCGTCGCCAAACGCGGCCAAATCATTTTTCGATTTCTTGCCCGATTTTTTCGCCATTTTTTTGTGTGCGGATTTTTGCGGCGTGATCGTGCGTTCAACGCGAATGCGTCCGTGCGCTTTGTGCGCGTGATAAAAACCGCCGTTGCGAAACATGTTGATCATGTTGCGCGTGGATTCATCTGCCGAGTCGGCGGCCGGCAGTTTGCGATAAATATTTTGGAAGTTCGCCAATGACGCGCCCGCCAACTCCGTCGCCGCCAGCATCTGCCCGTTACGTTGTTCTGCTATACTCGCCGACACCGTAATGCCAGGAATCGCCGCGACACTTTCGCTGAGCGGATTGTGCGTGTTCAAGTGTGGTGTGGATTTCCCGTCGCCAATCGCCATGCGCACGGTCGCGCGCATGGTGGTCGCGCCATTGTCCGCAATGCGCACCCATTCATCGACTTCAAAACACGCCGTGCACGACAACGCCAAGAAACCGCACCACACCACGCGTCGCATCATTCGATAAATGGCCATAGGTTCCCCCGTCGCAGAGCGTCCTACGTGCCATATGTGTGGAAAATGATCCTGTTAAAAAATGCGTCTTGTCGAAAATAATTGCCAACGAGGTAGCCGAGCGGTTTGCCCTGAGCCGAATTCCTCGGTCCAACTGCGTGGTGGCCACTCCGGCGTCTTGTCGGGCGTGGCGGGGTGCGTCAGAGCAGACGCCGGCAGCCTAGTCGCCAACCGACGCAGGAATGGCGCCGGATTGCAGGCGTGCAAAATTTGTTTAAACCCAATGGCTCCCATCGCTCCTCCACGTGCTGCTATTCTTATTATCGGCAGATCGCGGAAAAAGTTGCTAATTTTTTTGCCCCGATGCCACATCAAATGATTTCACTCGACGTATCCTTAGGGGCATATAAAAAATTACCCACCAATAACGACTGGGGACGTTCCACGGTATGAGAAGCTGCTGAGATTACTTAAAAATTTTCGCGATTTTTTGGAAGTTATTTGGGTGAGATTTGCCCCGCGGGTTTTTGTGGTGGGATCGTGGTGCC
>OBEQ012626308.1_pt1 | contig 13999 bp, 10 predicted proteins | sample 1670901 | NCBI WGS metagenome assembly OBEQ01 (sample SAMEA104232315, study PRJEB22302) | groundwater metagenome | biome: forest; feature: aquifer; material: groundwater | place: USA | collected 2011-08-07 | depth 5.4 m
GGCAGACAAAAATTGGCCTTTAGAAATAAGGTTCGCAGCGCTTTTTCATGATATTGGAAAGCCAAAAAGCCGAAGGTTGGCAGACGGAAAAAATCCCTCCAAAAAGAAATACACCTTTTACGGCCATGAAGTTATCGGCGCACGCATGACGAAAAAAATAATGGAACGATTAAAATTTCCAAAAAAAGAAATTGAATTAGTGGAGAAATTGGTACGCAACCATATGTTTTTCTCCGATACGGAATTGATTACACTTTCCGCTGTGCGCAGAATTATTACTAAGATAGGAAAAGAAAATATTTGGCTCTTAATGAATGTGCGTGAGTGCGACAGGGTAGGAACAAATAAAAAAGAGACGTCTTATAGGTTGCGCAAATATCATGCCATGGTGGAACAGGCTCTTCGCGACCCGATATCTGTTAGCCAACTAAAAATTAATGGGGAATTTATGATGCGGAAGCTTGGTATCAACCCCGGACCCAGAATGGGCTGGATTTTGAATGCGCTTTTGGAAGAAGTACTTGATGACCCATCAAAAAATACGATAAAGCACCTTTCGGAACTTGTAAAATCACTAAATATGCTCGGCGATGCCGAACTCAAAACTCTCGGTGAACGTGGAAAGGAAAAAGTTGAAGAACTAGAAGAAAGAGAAGTCTCAATATTGCACCAGAAACACGGAGTGCGCAAGTAGTTTATATCTACGCTATGGCGTAGATTGCAAACTAAGAAACTTCTTGCTGATAGCAAGTCTCACAATAAACTATCTCCTTGCGATCGGGGGAATAAGAGGTTTCAAATTCATTTGGACATTTTATGTCTGCATGAATGTGGTTTTTTAATTCGCACAGGCAAGAACGATGCCAGAGTTTGCGTGGATTGCGCTTCTTCATCCGGTCTTGATGCCGGCACTCAAAATCTTTGTGCGGCAAAGGCAAACCCATTCGTTTATAAAAGTCCAACTCGGATTTGGTAATCCGAAAATTCTTTTTGCAATCCGTGCAAACTAAAACTTCTTGCAGGATTTTATCTGTGACATCTCTTATTGTTTCAGGCATATCCTTTTCTTTTAGGGTTTCTTTACCGAAAGTCCCAGTTGTTTGTTCCTGCCAATTAAAACCTTTTTCTTTGGCTTCTTTTTCTGTCATTGGGAAGTATTCTCTCGCCAGAACTTCATTGTAGCCAAAAGGAGAAAGTGTTGGAGACAAAAAATCACCATAGACCCCTTCTTTTTTCATGTTTTCAATAATGATTTCTTTCAGTTTTTCGTATTCATCCTTGGAATATTGCTTGTTTAAAATACAATATTTTTTCTTACGCAAGCCAGCGCACCCAAAACAGCTCTCGCAGTTGTTCAAACTTTCCGAGTATTCTATGTGGCTACCATAAATAATATAGGAAGAAAATTTAACTCCATACGTCTGCAGCATACCCATGTCGTCCAGGCAGAGCTCTGGTTTGTAATATGCGTTATTTAAATCATAAGAATCAATCGGACCTTCAGCATCAGCAACATATTTACAGTTTTTTGCGTCTTCAGTATCAAACCCAAAAACGACATCGTGACAATTGTACATATAATCACCAGCGGCATTGTGACATTTTATTTGGTGAGCAAATTTTGCGATTGCTTTGCTTTTGATTTTTTCAAATTCTGCTTTGGCGTTTTCTAGTGCGTCGTAGGAAGAGAAAATTTCTTTTTTCTTTTGCTCAAAAACTTCTTTGGATACTGGCTCATTAAAAATATAATAATTTTTATGTCTTAGATTGGTAGAAAAAAGGCAATTCTGACAATCTCGCATATCAAAACAAAAATATAGGTCAGTGCTGGCTTCACAATTTTCTGAAAACAAACATTTATAACATTTGCGACAGTCTATGCATTCGTAGCACAACTCTGAATCTTGAACAAAATCAGAATCAACTACGAAACGGTTGCGGTATACCAGCCGGCCGTACATTGAGTCTTCGTTTTTCTGCGCGGCGAAAATTAAATAGCAATTTTTACAGTCTTCCACATTGTTACAATAGTCGCTGTTTACACAGTTGATATTAAACATGGAAATACGTGGCACCTTGTGTATCAATTCTTTTAATTGGTCGAAAAATGGTCGGGATGGGTCATATTCTTGGCCATAATCAATGGCATCCCAGTCGTCTCCCCACCAGATATGTTGATCGTAGACAGGGAAGGGAGTGTTTCCCGGATATAAAGAAATAATCGGCTTGCCACTTTTGCTGCAAGTTCTCTTATAAAGGGTTCGCTCATTTCTAAAAGCGAGTCTGCGCTGCATTCGGCAATTTGGGCAATAATTTGGAGCGGGCGCCTTCATCTTCTCGTAAAAGCTAAGATCTCCTTTCGCTATTTCAAAATCTTTTTTACAGTTTTTGCAAACTTTTTTCATCCCAATAGTATAGTACATTAAAATAAATTGTCAAACTTTATAATCAAATTTATGTGGAAAACAACTTTTTTTATAAGGTTAGAAACAACTAATATAAATTTTGTTCATAATGATTGACAAATTTTAGAGCTTTATATATACTATAAATTATGCAAAATGAAAACTTGGAATTAACAAAAAGCCTGGAATATATTGGATTTTCAGAAAAAGAAGTTTTGGTATATCTGGCTTTGCTTTCTTTGGGTAAAGGGACAGTAACCCAAATTTCAAGAAAAGCGGGAATTAACCGCCCAACCGGATACCACATATTGGCGTCGCTTGAGTCCAAAGAACTTGTGAGAGTATCGGGGAAAGAACCCAAACAAGAATACCTGGCAGAATCTCCGGATCAAATTGAAAAATTGCTTATTAAAAAAATTGAGAACGACCAAGCTTATATAAAAGAAGCGAAAAAAATAATTCCGGAACTAAAATCAATGCACAATATAACCGACCGACCAAAAGTTTTATTTTATGAAGGAAGTGAAGGTCTGGAAAAAGTATACCAAGATACTTTGACATCTAATGAGCCTATACGAGCATACGCCAGCGTTGGAGATATGCATTTGGGATTGCCGGGATATTTTCCTGGATATTATAAAAGAAGGTCTGCAAAAGGTATCGCAATTCGTGCAATCATACCAAACACAGAAGCGGGTATAGAACGTAAAAGTTTGGATAAAGAAGAAAAGCGAGAAACAGCACTTGTACCCAAAGAGTCGTTTCTGTTTTCGCCGGAGATAAATATTTACGACAATAAAGTAATGATAGCTTCTTGGAAAGAAAAACTGGGAATAATCATAGAAAGTTCTGAAATTGCCGACGCTATGAAAAAAGTTTTCGAACTAGCTTGGGCAGAAGCCAAAAGATTGGATAGGGAAATGCCGAATTAAAATAACCTTTAATCAGCAAAATGACCGTGGATATCTTCGCCAAAAAAGAAACCGTGGAGTTTTTTCAGGATTGATTCAAAAAGGCGGGTGCTGTGAGAAAATAAGTTAAAAATAACCGCTAAGGTAAACAAAATAAGAGATAGCTTGATACTGAAAAAACAAAGTGGCATAGCAATGAGCGCAAAAACAACGGGAACCAGAGTGCGAATAGTGCTGCCGCGAATTTCTCTTTTACTTATTTCCGGATTAACAATATGCTTGGAATACAAGACATATCTGCGCATCCAATACAGCACCAAGCCAATCAGCACTATGTGTGTACCGAAAATTACAACCGCCAGTTCGTTGTTGCCGTACTGCCCGAGAATGCTAGCAGAAAAGGGCACCAAACTTATCAACATAAAAAATAGGGCATTGATATTGGTTAGCACGGAGTCTATGGTTTTAGCATATACAGAAACAAAGAAATGATGTCCACGCCAATATGTGAAAAGTAGAGCGAAGCTCAAAATATAACTTAGGAAGAGTGGCAGCAGCTGTTTCACCGCAAGCCAAAGACCCATATTGTCTACCGGTCCTGTGGCAACCGGAACTTTGATTTCAAAAACCAGAATCGTCATAACTATGGCAAAGATTCCGTCTGAAAGCTGGTCTAGTCTGGCGTGGTTCATAGTTAAAATGATAACACAAATTGAAATATGTTAAAATAGCCAAATGAAAAACAAGATGAAAATCGGAATTTTTGATTCAGGGCTGGGAGGACTCATTATCGCGAAGGCAATACATAAAATGATGCCGGAGTACGACTATGTGTATCTCGGTGACACCAAAAGAGTACCCTACGGCAATCGTTCGTATGAAACAGTATTTAAATTCACGGAAGAAGCGGTGGATTATCTTTTTCGTAAAGAGAATTGCGTAATCGTCATCATTGCCTGCAACACAGCTTCGGCGCGGGCATTGCGAAAAATGCAAGAAGAATATTTACCAAAATATTTTCCGGCGACGTCAGGAGGAAAAATTCAGCGAAAAATACTGGGTGTCTTGATTCCGGCAGCCGAGGAATGCGTAGGGTTTGAAAAAATCGGAATACTGGCGACAAGGGGCACAGTAGACTCAAATACTTTTCCCAAAGAAATAAGAAAAATAAATAGAACTGCCGTAGTTTTCCAAAATGCCGCATCGATGCTTGTACCCTTGGCGGAAGAAGGGGAGAATGCTCTGGCTAAAGATTTTATTAAAAAATATTTGAAGCCACTTTTGCAAAAAAATATTCAAGCTTTGGTTTTGGGCTGTACCCACTACCCCATATTCAAAGAACAGATTAAAAAAGAGATTAAAAAATTGCTTCCCCTCGGCCATAGCCGTACGGGCAAGGCTAAAAATGTGAAGATAATCTCTCAGGACGAAATAATTCCGAAGAAGCTGAAAAAATATTTGGCAGAACATCCGGAATTATCAAAAAAACTTTCTACAGGCAGGAAAGTAAAAATCTTGGTTACGGACAAAACAAAAACAGTAGAGAAACTCACGGGTGAGTGGTTTGGCAAAAAAGTAAAAGCCCAACTTGTCGAAATTTAAGTCCTTAAACTCTTTTTTGGTATACTTTTTATAAAGCACACATAATTTTCTACTGAAAATTTGCTCTGCTCGGCGCGTCCGCCTGCGCAAGGCTTTCTAAAAAATACACCTGCAACAAGTTTAAGAACTAAAATTCAATCAACACGGGGCAATGGTCGGAACCAAAAACTTCCGGTAAAATTTTTGCGGATTTAATTTTTTTTGATAGTTTAGAGCTCGCAAAAATGTAATCGATTCTCCAGCCAACGTTCCGCACCCGCGCGTTGGCAAAATGACTCCACCAAGTATAGTGTCCATTGCCATATGTTTTAATACGAAAAGTGTCCACAAAGCCGGCTGAAATAATTTTTTCGATGCCTTCACGTTCTTCGTCGGTAAATCCCTTTTTACCTCTGTTTTCTTTTGGTCTAGCCAAATCGTCCGCAGTGTGGGCTACATTCAAATCTCCACAAAATATTACCGATTTTTTCTTTTCCAGCTCGCGCATATATTCTAGAAATGCCGGGTCCCATTTTTTATGACGGAGTGGGATGCGAGAAAGGTCATCCTTTGCATTTGGTGTGTAAACACTTACTGCAAAAAAATCTTTGAACTCCAGAGCTATGACTCTGCCTTCGGTATTTGGGTTCCCATAATCATCATTTTCCAGTTTGTATTTTTTAGCAATTTTTTCCGGAATATCGAGCTTTATCGATATTGGTTTTCCAAGAGATTTTTGCGTAAAAATAGCCGTACCACTATAACCTTTGCGGGTGGCTGAATTCCAATACTCTTCATAGTCCTTAAGATCTACTTCACCTTGATGTCCGCTTTGTTCTCTTTGGGCTTTCGTTTCCTGCAGACAAATGATGTCCGGCTGATATTTTTTTACAAAGGGCACAAAAAATCCTTTCTTATGCACTGCTCTTATGCCATTTACGTTCCAAGAAATTATTTTCATAGTTGTTATATTATTTTTTATTGTGAAACTTTTTATGTATGTCCCGAAGATGTTTGTCAGTCACGTGAGTATATATTTGAGTCGTGACGATGCTCGAGTGCCCGAGAAGTGACTGCACCGAACGAATGTCTGCGCCGTTACTCAGTAAGTCTGTCGCAAAAAGATGCCTCATCGTATGAGGAGTAACTTTTTTTGAAATACCGACTTTGATGGCGTGCCCCTTTACGATGCGCTCGATCGATCGCCTGGTAAGTGGACCACTTTCTTTATCTATCTGCGCAAAAAGAGCATCACTCATGTCTTTGCGGGCTCCCAAATAATTTTTCAAATATCTTTTTGCGTCGGGAGATATAAAAACCACGCGCACTTTTCCGCCTTTTCCGCGAATCGACAACTCGGGGGAGGAGAGATCAATATCCGAAGTCAAAGAACATAATTCGGAAACACGCAGTCCGGTAGAGAATAAAAGTTCTAGTATGGCTTTGTCGCGTAGATCTTTGAGGCTCGTGGTATTGGGAGAGTCCAATAATCTTTGAAGCTCCAAGTGGGTGATGAGGTCAAGCTGTCTCTCTTTTACTTTTGCTAATTCTATCCTCTCGGCCGGCATAGTTTTGATTTTTTGCCGTGCCAAATATTTCAGAAAGGCCCGTAGGGCAATCAGATAATAATTTTGAGTTTTTTTGGATAAAGTTTCTCCTGTTGCCCTATTATTGCCAGTTGATTGCCGGTTGAGCCAAAGACGAAACTCCCGCACAATTGCATCATTTATATTGGCTGGATTGTCATTTTTTATAAATTCTAAAAAACGAGTCAGATAACGGTCGTAGCTCTCCACAGTCTTTAAGGCTCTACCTTTTTCTATCTCCATGTATTCCAAAAATTGGGTTTTGAGCTGTTTCAACGATGACATAGAATAATTATAGCATGTCGCACAATATATTTTATACAACAAATTTCGTTGTCGCATAAAATTCCAAGATTGTGCAACATTAAAATATCGCACAATCTTGGTACTAAAATAAGTTGCAATTTCAGAAGTTTTGTGCTAATATGTAATTATGTTGGCTACAAAGAAAAAGCAGACAATTATAAAGAAAAATCAGATTCATGATAAGGACACGGGCTCTCCGGAGGTACAGGTAGCCGTCATTTCCGCTGCTATCGATGAACTCGCAAAGCATTTAAAGAAACATAAAAAGGACAATCACTCCCGCCGGGGCCTCATAAAAATGGTGGCAGACAGACGCACTCATTTGAAATACTTGGAACGTAAAAATAAAACTCGCTACAACTCGCTGATGAAGAAGATGGACCTAGCGTAAGAAGAAAGATTCCTGAACTCTTTCTTGGCGCGACTTTTTATAAAGCACACATAATTTTCTTCTGAAAATTTGCTCTGCTCGGCTCGTCAGCCTGTGCAAGGCTTTCTAAAAAGTGTGCCTGCAACAAGTTTAGGAATCTGCTATAATAAAAATATGACAGTTATAAAACATAAAGAACAAAGAGTCGGAGTTTTTATCGATACTCAAAATCTCTACCACTGCGCTCGCAACTTATATAAGGCGCGGGTGAATTTCGGCGCGGTTTTGAAAGATGCAGTCGCCGGACGCAAACTAGTGCGTGCAGTCGCTTACGTCATCACCACCGAAGCGGGCGACGAGAAAAATTTCTTTGAAGCCTTGGGCAAGCTCGGCATTGAAACGAAGACAAAAGATTTGCAGATATTTGCCGGTGGAACCAAAAAAGCCGACTGGGATGTGGGCCTGGCAGTTGATGCCATAAAAATGTCCCCACGGCTCGACTCGGTAGTGATAGTCTCCGGTGACGGAGATTTTGTGCCTCTGGTGGAATATTTGCAGACCATCGGCGTGCAAGTGGAAGTAGTATCTTTCGGCAAATCAACTTCCGGCAAACTACGCGAAGCAGTAGATGACTTCGTAGATCTCTCGGCAAATCCAAGGAAATATCTGATTGGCTCGTCTCCCCGATAAACTTTTAAATTTAACATTAAAAACTATTATGCAAAATGTCTTTAGAAGATAAAAAACCTCGACTGAAAAAACCACAGGAAGCAGAGAAGGAACTGACATCTAATCCAATTCTAATAGATGAAAAAACTTTTGTGGCCTGGGAAAAAGCATACCTAAATACAGAAGAAAAAGAAAAACTTAGAGAAACAATAGATAAAGCAACAAAAAGATTAGCAGAAATTGATAAAGAACTTGCCGAACTGCCTGAAGAAGTGCAAGTGAAAGAAAGCGACATCGAGCAACTGAAGACAAAAACTTTTTCATCTGACGAAATAAACAAAATTGGGCTGAGAATTTTGACCACAGACAAGCGTGTTAAAGCTGTGAGGTGGTTTAAGTTTTTCGCTCAAAGCAGAAATACATTATCCCTAGAAACAACCGTAGTCATTAATCAGTTGGGTGTAAAAGAAATATCCTCCGTATTTAGAAATGACGGAAACGGTATTAACTTAGATATGGAGTACATGGTACACCCTGGAGAAACAGATGTTAATTTATTACTAATGTCCTCAATGGGAGAAAAAATAAAGGAATATATAGAAAATAAAGAGAATAAAAAAGTTGAAAAAATTGAAATTGTAAATGGGGCACGGTTAAAAGTTACTTTTGGGTCAACTCCCGACCCACTCTCATCAAACCAAGAAACACTGCAAAAAACTGAAGAAAAACATGCAACTGCAAATCTCAAAAGGATAATAGAAAATGGACAAAAAATAATAATGGAAGAAACAGAAGGAGAAGCTGCAAAGAAAAGAAAAAAAAGAATAGCGGAGTTAAGTGCGGAGTTGGAGACAGAAGAAAAAGTTAAAGTTTTAGAAAAAGTTTCTAAATTATTGCCTGAAGATGTTAGAAATTTGATTGAGGATGAGAAAAAGAAAATAATAGAATTGATTAAGCGTTACAGGCATCAACAAAACCCGGAAATGCTTGAAACTGTGCAATTTGAGCTACAGTTACTAGAGTCCGATCCAGTAAAGTTTTTTACCAAAAAAATGGAAGATTGTAAGGGAATAAATAAATGGAAAGACAACGCTAATTTGAATGAGCAAATAAAAATACTTGAAAGAATAATAAAAGAATTAGAAGCTACTAACGATAACCAATAAAAGTAAATTGATAAATTTTATACAAAAATGACAAAGTTGAAAATTATTTTATTTGTTATATAATATAGACACCATGGATGATGAACCAAATGACCCAAATAATCCTCATTATATAACCCCTGATACTGGTGGTGAAAATAATCCTCCTCTTACTCCGGCGGTTTTTGAGGACGAAGAACCTAAAAAGAAAAACGAGGCCGAAGCGCATGTTCCGTCAAAAGGATACTTGAAACAAGCAGGAAAAGCATTTATGAAGCCTTTTCAAGTTCCAGGAGAATTCGTCGCAAAAAAATTAAAGGGGATAGAAAAGGTTAGTTCACATGCGCCGACAATGACAGTAAATTTGCTTAAGGAAGAAGATATAAAGAGATTAAAGAAAGAAGCTAAAAAACCAAAAGAAAAAACTGCAACGAAAGAAGAGCCGGCTCTAGCTCCGGAAAGAGAACAGACTTCGGAAGAAAAAGCGGAAGAAGAGATAAATAGTTTTATTTCTGAATTTAATTTAGATTCTTTGCTTCCTCCTTTATTTGATAAGTTAAACGAAGCACAAAAACTGAAAGTAATACGAGACCTAAAGCGCAGAATAGTGGGTATAGTAAAATCCGATGCACAAACTCAATACTCGGACGACTTCAAGAATAGATCTTTTATAAAAAAGATAGCGAGTTCTGTGACTAAAGAGAGAGACTTAAAAAATCTTGAAACGGAAATTTTTGGAGAACTTAGAAATTCAGACGAAGGAAAAAAACTCATTACTGAAGACTTGGCTAGACTGACAGAAATTACGAAAAATAAGGAAATTATTATTCACCGAGGAAACCCTTTCGTCTGGTATGCAAATGTCAGAGAAATTTCTTATTACACTGAAAATGAGGAAAAAGCCTTTCATAGATTCAACCTGAGCGCTGAAAAGTTTGCAAACATACCTTATGAGTGGGGACAGGAAAGAGGTGGTAAAAATAAAAGAGCTTATGATAAAACTGAAACCGAATACAACGAGGCTAGAGCGGTCGTTTTAGACATAAGAGCAAGTAGAGAAACTGCTGTAGAAAAAGGCGGGGCACTACTAAAAACATTGGAGACAGATGGTGTGATAAAGATGGAACAGCTTTTGAACACACATCCGCAGTTTGAAAAATTATTGAATGATTTTAGCAGAGATGCTGGTTTTAAAGAAGAGGTCAAATCTTTTGTTAGTTTTATAAATACGTTATCGGGGAAAAATTTTACAAATAGATTTTTGATAGCCGGAGGTGCCAGCGCGAGAATGCTTGCTAAATTTGGACCACTGCTCTTGAACGCAGGCGCAACAGTGGCAACTGCAAGCACATTAACCGCCGCGCCTGTTGTCGGTGGAGTGGTTGGTTATATTAGAGGTAGAATACGCGCAAAAGACACATTGTCAGAAAGGCAAAAACAGGCAAGACATGGGCAGAAAGACGAAAGCGCAGAAGCAAATAAAGTTGTCAGTGCTGATAATATGATCAAACATTTAGAAACTATAATAAATGAAATAAATAAATATTCTGGAAAATACAAAAGGGAGGTTCTTTTAGAAAGACTACGTACAAGAATCGATGTCACTAAGTATAAAATTGAGCAAGGACTTATGAACTTTGGAGACACAAAATCAGCGCTGAACAATCAATTCAATCTCATAAACACTTTGAACCAGGCCTTGGCAATTTCATTTGCGAATGAAGATTCAAGTGAAGAAGAACTAAATAAGAGACTCAATAGAATAATGTCATTCAGAGAGGAAAATATAGCCGACACGCAAAAAGCATTTATCAAAAAACAAGCCTTGAAAGGCGCAGTTATGGGAGCTGGACTCGCATCTGTTGGTTACGCAGCGAGATGGTTCGGAGAACATATGGGCTGGTGGGGAGGACATGGCGGAGCATCAATGCACGACAGGCCTGATGATTTAACTCAAGCTGGGGAGAGAAAATGGATAGGGTCCCATTTTACCGAGGAGGGTAAATTGCATGGTAAAGATTTTAGCGACAGAACTCAAGAATTCTACGATGAAAATGGAAAAATAACTAGCAGTACTAAGACATTTGATGACGGACATAGCGAGTATTATAAGTATAATAACGGAATTAAGACTATCGAAGCTAGTTACGATGCGCAAGGAAACGAAATACCGTTTGATAATTCTACACCCGTACCGGAAACTTCTACGCCTGGGCCAAGTGCTGTACCACCCCCAGAAACACAATCACCGCCTGCGCTAGAAACACCGCCGCCTGCGTCGGGAACTCCACCACCAGAACCTGTGCCCGTAGCAAAACCTGATACTTTGCTTGCTGATGCCACCGTGCATAAAGGCCAAGGTATAGAACATACATTCATAAAACAAATAGAAGCTGACCCAAAGAAATTTGGATATGGTGGGAAACTAGATGATGTAAAAGCAGTGCATGCATACGCGCAACGGCAAGCCGACATTGTCGCGAGAGAACACGGATACATAGATAAGGCCGGAAATGAAGTCAGAGTAAAAGTAGCGGGCAAAGCAGCTTATGAACTTCAAACAGATGGCCATGGAAAAGTCACTGGCGTACAAGAAAAGTTTGATGGAAAAATAGTTGATGCCAAAGGTGTAAATAAAGAGTATGAATACCAGTTCAAGGTAAATAAAGGAGGAGCTTTGCACGAAAATATAAAAGGGTCAGCGCCAACAGAAGCTGTAGGCGGAGGCAAGGTTGTGACACATGCCGAAGGCTATGCTACTACAGAAACAGTTGGTGACCAAGCCGTGGCATCGAGCGCGATAAAAAATGCGGGTCAAGAAAATGCGCCAAAGACTGCCGAAGAAGCAAAACGGGCGGCATTGGAAAAATATACGGCGCCAAAAATTAAAGGACCGGAAGATGGCACTGAGAGTTACGACGAACTCAGAAATAAAGTCGCCCCTACGCCCGAAACTTCAAAAACTTTTTTTGGAGTTGACCCGAAGTTCTTAAAAAATGAATTCAAACTTGACAAAGACAAGCTAGCCGAAGCATACCAAGTTTATAAAACAAATTTGGTTCACATATTTCAAGGCAAGTATGCCGGAGAGTGGGCAAGTATGCAAAATTTGCCTGCTAGCGAAATTTTGGGAAGAGATTATGCGCCAAATGACCCGATGATGAAATATCTGCATAAACTTCAAGACATCATACCTGAAGTGAAACCTAAAACTGGAATAGCCTTTATCAGAAAGCCGGAAACGGCAGACGAATATGTGGCGCGAGTTTTGCAAAAAGCCAGCCAGCTGGAAAAGCTAAAAAGAGTAAAATTCTATAGGTAGATACTCTATGCTATATTGGATGCATGGAACATTTGAAGGGTTTAAACGCAAAACAAAAAGAAGCGGCCACGCATATGCATGGTCCGCTTTTAATTGTGGCCGGAGCAGGCGCTGGAAAAACCAAGACGATAACTCATAGAATAGTAAATCTGATAAAGCAAGGCGTAGCGCCAGAGAAAATTCTAGCTGTAACTTTTACCAACAAGGCTGCTAAAGAAATGCGGGAACGAGTTATCGCAGAGATTGAAAAAAATGCCCAAGGAATACAAGAGCAAGACAAAATTCCGTTTGTCAGTACTTTTCATTCTTTGGGGGTCTATATTATAAAAGAAAATGCCCGATTGCTGGGTTTGACCAGGTATTTCACTATTTTAGATGAGGGAGATGCGACCTCGCTCATCAAAGAAATCTTAAAAGAGATAGGTATAGACCAAAAACAATACGACCCAAAAAAAATAAAAAATATAATTAGTAGAGAGAAGGGGAAATTCACGCATTTGTCAGACTACACAGAAAGAGAAGCCGGAACTTTGGGAAAAATAGTCGCACAAGTTTGGAACTTATATGAAACCAAAAAAATGAAAGAAAACGCCCTGGACTTCGATGACCTACTCTTAAAAGCTACAAAATTACTGCAGGAAAATCTGGAAATCAGGAAAATATACCAGGAAAAATGGGAATACATACACATAGATGAATACCAAGACACCAACGAAGTCCAATATTTAATGTCGAAATTGCTCTCGGAAAATAACCAGAACATTGCCGTAGTGGGAGATGCCGACCAAAATATTTATTCCTGGCGTGGAGCAAATATAAAAAATATTTTGAGTTTTGAAAAAGATTACCCGGATGCGAAAATAGTTTTATTGGAAGAAAATTATAGGTCTACCAAAAATATCCTGGAAGCGGCGAACGAAATAATTAAAAAAAATAAATACCGGCCGGATAAAAACTTATTTACCAAAAATGAAAACGGGGCAAAAATAGGACTGTACGAGGCGCTCGACGAAGCGGATGAAGCGGATTTTGTCGCAACAAAAGTTTTGGAGATAGTAGACAGCGGAGAAAACTTTTCTCTGCGGGGTCTCTCGCAGGCTGACGAGCCGAGAGGGAGCGCTCCGCGAGCACGCGGAGACAGCGACCCTGCAGGGAAAATGTTTTCTCCGTTGTCGCAAATAGCAGTTTTGTACCGCGCGAACTTTCAATCGCGCGCGTTGGAAGAGGCAATGCTACGATATAGCATTCCGTATCAAGTTTTAGGCGTGAAATTTTTTGAGAGAAAAGAAATCAAAGATACCTTGGCCTATCTGCGCGCCGCCTTAAACCCGCAAAGTTTGTCTGACATAAAAAGAATAATAAATTTCCCGGCACGAGGCATAGGTAAGGTGACTCTGGCGAAAATTTTTGCGAATGATATGGAAAATCTGCCCATAAAAGTGAAAATAAAAATAAATAATTTCTACAAAACACTGGAAGAGATAAACGAAAAAATCAAAAACGCGAGAACGAGCGAGATAATAAAATTTGTCGTCAAAAAATCTGGCATTGAAAATGAACTGCAAAATGGCACCGACGAAGACATAGAAAGACTCGAAAACATAAAGGAACTAGTGACTTTTGCGTTAAAATATAACAGCCTGGAAAACGGACAGGGTATAGAAAAGCTTTTAGAAGATGCGTCGCTCGCGTCCGACCAAGACA
>OBEQ010635066.1_pt1 | contig 13998 bp, 9 predicted proteins | sample 1670901 | NCBI WGS metagenome assembly OBEQ01 (sample SAMEA104232315, study PRJEB22302) | groundwater metagenome | biome: forest; feature: aquifer; material: groundwater | place: USA | collected 2011-08-07 | depth 5.4 m
AAAGTCTCATCTTGTTAAAGAGATTGATGCTCTTGGTGGCCTTATGGGAGTTGCAGCAGATGCTACATATCTTCAGCTTAAAACACTAAATGCAAGTAAAGGCCCAGCTGTAAGGTCATTGAGAGCTCAGTCTGATAAAAAAGAATACTCAATGTGGGTTAAACATTACTTGGAAAATATACCCAATTTGCATATTTATCAAGCAATGGTTACAGGGGTGATTGTTGACGAAACTTCCCAATCTGCATGTATTAAAGGTGTAGAAACATCTCTTGGAGAGAAGATTTACGGGAGAGCAGTGATTATAACTACAGGGACTTTCTTAGCTGGCAAGGTTCATATTGGACTAAAATCAAATTCTGGAGGGAGAGCAGGAGAATTTGCTTCTTATGGTTTAACTGATTCTTTGGTTTCTTTAGGTTTTAAATCAAAGAGACTTAAAACAGGGACACCACCCAGACTTGATGGTGGGACAATAAACTTTTCAGTTCTTGACGAACACTGGGGAGATGAAAAACCATCATTTTTTTCTTTTCTTCCAGATAGACCACTAAGAGAACAAATCCCTTGTCATTTAACAAGAACGAATGAAAAAACACATGACATTATAAGAGCTAATCTGGATAAGTCTCCTATCTATGCTGGAATTATAGAATGTGTAGGTCCCAGATATTGTCCATCAATTGAGGATAAAGTTGTAAGGTTTAAAGATAAACTCTCCCATCATTTATTTTTAGAACCGGAAGGCAGATATACAAAAGAAATTTATTTACAAGGTTGTTCTACTAGTTTACCCATAGATATTCAGTGGGAAATTGTTCAGTCACTTCCTGGTCTTGAAAATGCATTAATTATTAGACCAGCATATGCTGTTGAATATGATTATTTCCCAGGAACACAGTTTAATCATGGACTAATGTCTAAAAACGTTCAGGGGCTTTTTATTGCTGGTCAGGTGCTTGGTACAAGCGGATATGAAGAAGCTGCTGCACAGGGAATTGTGGCTGGAATTAATGCTTATAGGTATGTAAAAGATTTGGAGTCTTTAATTTTTGAGCGTAACTCCAGTTACATCGGGACTTTAATAGACGATCTGGTTACAAAGGAAATGGATGAGCCCTACAGAATGCTTACTTCACGTTCTGAGTATAGATTACTTTTAAGACAGGATAATGCTGATCAAAGATTAACACCACTTGGACGTGAAATCGGATTAGTAGATGATTTTAGATGGAAAATATTTAATGAAAAAATAGAAAAAATTAAAAATGAAAAAATAAGACTTGAAAAAACAAAAGTTCAGCCTACTATTGAAAATAAAAATATATTAGAAAAATATGGTCAGGATATTGATGAGCCTATAAGTTTATTAGATCTTTTAAAAAGACCCTCGATAACTTATGACTGTATAAGAGAAATTTCTTGTAGAGACTTGCCGCGACCATTCCCTGCGGAAAACATTCCTGAATTTGAAATAGAAACAGAAATAAAATATGAAGGTTATATAAACCGCCAGTTATTCCAAATATCAAAGCAGGATAATTTGGAAAAGATACAAATACCTTCTGAATTTGACTTTAAGAAATTAATACATTTGTCAAATGAAGCTCGTGAAAAACTGGATAAAATCAAGCCAATAACTATAGGTCAGGCATCCAGAATAGGTGGGGTTTCGCCAGCTGATATAACAGTTCTTTTAACAAATATTACTACAAAGCAAAAAGTAGCTCTAAATTAGATTTATACACCACAGGGTACTGAACCTGAGGCCGCAACTTCGTCCAGCATTTGGTCAAAAAAATCTTGACCAAATCTTCTTGTAATTATGGCTTCATTTACAAGTACGGTTTGCCAGTCGATCTCCCCAAACTTGACAGCTTGTAACAACTCTACTTTTTTTACCATTGCTATGTTTTTATTATCTGTTTGCAGGGAACTACCAAAAGTTACTTTCATATTGCTCTCCTTATTGTTTTGAAAATAATGATATAAGATCTTACAGAAAAAAATAACCCGGTAAAGTCTCTGATTTGATTAAGAAGATTTAGTACAAAAGCTTTAACAATTTACAAAATTATTAGATTTTTGGTATATTTTGTAGAGATGGACATATTAGAATTACAAAATAAACTGACAAACTTAAACACTCTCTGGCAATCTGTCAGGGGGTTGCTTTGATTTAAGTAAAATTGATTCTGAAATAAAAAGATTAGAAGAAGAACTAGCAAAGCCAGATATTTGGAATAATCCTAAAGAAGCCGCAAAACTTAGCAGTGAGTTTAGTCTTTTTAAAAACAAAAAAGAAAAAATCTTAAATTGGATAAATAAAGTTAATGAAATAAATGAATTTTATAATCTTGCTTTGAAAGAAGAAGATACAAAAATTTTATTAGAAATTGAAAGTGATATTGTAGCGTTTGAGAAAGATTTAAATTTATATAAGACAGAACAACTCTTGTCAGGAGAATATGACAGTAGTGATGCAATAGTGTCTATTAGCGCAGGAGCTGGTGGTACTGATGCACAAGATTGGGCAGAGATGTTGCTTAGAATGTATCAACGATGGGCTGAAATGTTTCACGGGTTTAAATTTGAGATATTGGAAAAATCTGATGGAGAGCAGGCTGGAATTAAAAGTGCTACTTTTAAAGTTAGTGGTCCATATTCTTATGGTTATTTAAGTGCTGAAAAGGGGGTTCATAGGTTAGTAAGGAAGTCACCTTATAAGTCAGGGAAAGATAGTCGTCAGACCAGCTTTGCAGGGCTTGAGGTAACACCTGTAATTCCAGAACTTGAGACAACGATAGAAATTAAACCAGAAGAGCTTGAAATTGATACAATGCGCTCAGGTGGTGCAGGCGGGCAGAATGTAAATAAAGTAGAAACTGCAGTCAGAGTTAAACACATTCCAAGTGGAATTACAGTGAGATGTGATCAGGAAAGAAGCCAATTGCAAAATAAAGAAAGAGCCATGGAAATTGTAAGAAGTAAATTGTTTGCGCTTAAGCAGGAGGAGCAAGAAGCAAAGTTAAAACAGCTAAAAGGTGATGTAATATCTGCTACATTTGGAAATGCAATTAGATCTTATGTTCTTGATGAAGGGCGTGTAAAAGATGCCCGTACAAAATACGAAACTCGTGATGTTCAAAGGGTTTTAGATGGAGATCTGGATGATTTTATTCAGGAATATTTAAGCAATCAAGCTAGGGATACCCCTTAATTCTTTCATAACCAACGTAGTGTTTACTTCCTACTAGGTTAGGAAAGTAAAAAACAATGTTTATATTAACTTTACACAGATCAAATTTTACTAATACCCAGTCCAATGTGGTGGGAGAAAATCTTTCTTTTAATATTGAAGAAAATCCTGATGATTTATTAAAAAATATATTGGGTTCATCTGATGATAAGGATAGTGCTAATAATGAGGGTGCTGATAACGAGAGTGCTAATAGTAATTTTACTCTAAATGAGGCATCGCTCTTGAACTCATATCTGCATGATCCATTTAAATACGTTAAATTAACAGCTAAACAGAAGAAAAAATTTGACGTGGATGGTAATGGCAAAATTAATGATATGGATCTAAACACAATTTATAATGAGTTATTTAAACAAATTTTTAAGAAAATACATTTGAATCCACGTCTTGAGGGTGATTTTAACCATAATGGAAAGATAGATAATGATGATGTTAGATACCTCCGTGTAATTGAAAGAGCAAACTTAGGTTTAGTCTCAGATTGTACTGTAAGCGAGGAATTAAAAAATGCAGCAGACTTAGATCATAATGGCATTTTAAATCAGGCTGATGTAGATGTGTTAAAGTCAAAAATTAAAAAACCTCAGACTCCTCACCATCATGATTACAATGGAAATTTGTTAGTTGGAGATATAGATGGTAATGGTAAGGTGGATTGGAAAGATCTTGAAAAATTAGGAAAAGCCTTTAATAGCCCGGATAAAAATGACAAATTAATTGGAGTACCAAAGGACATAGTAGATGTAGATCAAAATGGGGTAATAGACTTTGGGGATGTTGCACGTCTGGGCGTAATGGTAATGTTTAATTCTGTAGATTCAATACAAGCCGGTTCTTCAATAAGAGGGGATGTAAATAATGATGGTGTGTTAAATGAAGATGATAAGAATGCTCTTCAAAGTGCCAAAGATCTATTCTTTCATCAAAGTTTACCTGATGATAAAGCACAGGTCTGTGATTTAAATGGTGATGGAACTGTAGACATAACAGACTTAAACGTTCTTAGGTATGACATTATGGGAGAAAAGAAACCTGACCTTAACTATTTTAATCTTTTGCCTAATAACTCATTGATTGATAGTTCATTTGTAAGTCAAAGTCCTAGTGCGTCAAATACAAGTGATGAAACAGTCCAGCTGAATGGTGATTGTGCAGCAGCAAGCCTGCTTATGATTGCAAGAATGTTTGACAAAGTAGGCGGTGGTCCGGAAGATGTATACAATGAACTAAGCTTCATGCGTGAACTAATGGGAGCTTCACCATCTCATTATTTTGGTGTTTCAACTAATGAGATGGTTGATGGTGCTAAGGCATTAGGATTAGAAGCAGAAGGGAAAACAGGAAATAGTCAGGATATTATCAAAGCTTTGCAAGAAGGTAAAAAAGTAATTGTTAGTGTAAATCCTGCAGCATATTCACCATCAGCTAAAGCAGGGCATGCAGTAGTTATAAATGGTTATAAAGATGGTAAGTTTGAAGTTTATAATCCTGCTTTTGCAAAACCTATATTTTTAACTGAACAAGAATTAGATCTGGCAATGTCTGATTTTGGAAATCAAATGGCAGTTATTGGTGAGTCTAATCAGAATGGTGGTATTGTATTTAATAATCAACAATCAAACAAGGGTCAACAACCAATAGGTCTACCACCAATAGTTCCGCCACCACCCAAGATTTTTTCTAATACATTAAGTTAAAATTTACTTTGCAATTAAATTCTCTATCTTAGCCCCATCACTAGCTACATTTAAAACTTTGTAAGTACTTTTAACTTTAAATTCACTCCACTTTTCAGTCATTACTTTTCCGATTTCTTCTGCTTTATTTTTATCATTTACAAATGCTACCAGTGTAGGTCCTGCACCTGATAGTGTAGCTCCACAGGCGCCTTTCTTTAGTCCTTCATTTAATACTTCTTCCATGCCGTGTACGAGATCTTTTCTAAATGGCTGATGTAATCTATCCTGAAAACCTATTTTTAAACCTGCCCAGTCTTTATTTAAAAGGCTTGAGAGCAAATATGCTGTACGACTTACATTAAAGGTAGCATCACCGTATGGAATTTTTGATGGCAATAGCTCTCTGGAGATTCTCGTAGGAAGTTCAAAATCAGGAGTTACAACAATTACAAGTAACTCTGAAGGCCATGGGAACTGGCTTACATAAACCTGCTCATCCTGAGAAACAGAAATTGTTAGACCACCATATATTGCAGCAGCACAATTATCAGGATGACCTTCAAGTTTTGTAGCTAGACTTAAGATTTCACTTTTAGATAATGCATTTCCCAGCAATGTATTTGCTGCAAGTACACCACTTACAACAGCGCTTGCACTGGAACCTAATCCTGCAGCTAGTGGTATTTGACAATTAATATCCAGCTCAATTCCAGGAGGTGATTTTTTTAGTTTTTTATAAACCTCACAAAATGATTTGTAGACTAGATTTGTGCTGTCTTCAGGAAGCTTGTTTGAATTTAGCTGATTTATTTTTAAACCTTCTTTAGTCACTTTAAAAATGAACTCATTGTACCAGTCAAGAGCAAGAGACAAAGTATCAAAGCCTGGTCCGAGATTCGATGTGGATGCTGGTACTTTAATTTTAATTGTTTCCATCTTTTTATATAGCTTTAGCAATCTTTAGATCTTCAGGGTAAGTAATCTTCATGTTCATTCTGTTGCCGAGAATTAATTCTACCTTTTCTCCAAGAGTTTCTATCATATTTGCTTCATCAGTTACAATTTTTTGAGAATATTCTGGTGTTTTAAACATTTTATATGCCTTTGCTAGCAGGTTATAGCTAAAGACTTGTGGAGTTTGCACTAAGAATAAACTAGTTCTATCTACAGTACTTTTAACGACCAATCTGTCTTTATCAGATGCAGCTGATTTTATAGTGTCTACAACAGGAACTGCCAGTATGGCAGCACCAGAATTTGAAGCTGCTTCAATACATCTTTCCAAATCTGAAACTTGAAATAATGGCCTTGCAACATCATGAATGACTACTAAATCAACAGAATTATCCACTGCACAAAAACCGTTAAATACTGATTCCTGCCTTAGTGTTCCACCTTGAATAATTTTAACTTTTACATTAGTAGACTGATTTATGTTTAGCAATAAATTATTTGTAGAGCTTATGTCGTTTGTAACAATTATAATTTCAAACAAATTACTCAAGCTTAAAAATTTGTCTATGGAATGAAGTAATAATGGTTTTCCCTCAAGAGGAAGAAATTGTTTTGAAATTAAATCTTCCTGACCAAATCTGCTTGCACTGCCACCGGCAGCAATAATTACAGAAATCTTTTTTATGCTTTTTATCGAGACCATTTTTTGTATTCTTCAATTACCTGATTTAATATTAAATCTTTAATATCTGCAAATTTTGACTTTATGTTAATTCCAGCTGCACGTTTATGACCACCCCCACCATTTTTCATAGCAATCTTACTTACATCAAAATCCAGATTTGATCGTAAGCTTATCTTAGTTTCATTTCCATCTTCTCTAAAAAAAACACCAATCTTAACCCCTTTTATTCTCATCATATAATCAGCAATATCTTCGGTATCTTCACCACAAGCCGAAAGACTTTTTAAAACCTCCTTTGTAACATATGTCCAGGCAAGCTCTCCATTTTCAATTAGATTAATATTTTCAAGTCCTGAGCCAAAAACTTTAATAGTTTTATATGGCTTTTCCAGAAAAACTTTACGATAAACATTTAAATGATCTGCGCCAAGTTTAATAAGCTCTGCTCCCCAAAATAAAGCTTCAGAGTTTGTATTTGAATTTGAAAAACAGCCTGTATCAGTAAGCAAAGTGGTATATAACAAAGTAGCAACATCACTTGAAATATTTATATTTGCGCTTTTAGCAAGCCAGTAAACTACCTGACCTGTGCTGGTAGCATGTGCTTCAATCCAGTTAATGTTTCCAAATTTTTCATTTGAAATATGATGATCAATATTTATTGTGTTTCCAGCTGTTTGCCAGAATTTTCCTGCACTACCAAGACGTTTAACAGAACCACAATCTAGACTGAAAGCTATATCATAGGTTTCACTTAATGAGCTGTCTTCCGGAAGTTTTACAAGATCTGCAAAAGGCAAAAATTTATAAATCTCTGGTACTGTATCTGAAACAGCACGATCAACTTTATGACCTGATAATTTCAGGATTTCACCTAAAGCAAGCATGGAGCCTAAAGTGTCACCGTCGGGGTTTTGATGTGAAAGAACAAGGCAATTTTTTGATTTGCCTGAACTTTTTATTACTTCAATAATGTTATTTAACGTTTCCAGGTCTTTCGTCATAACCTAGATTATAGTTTATCTACCGCCTTCCTTGCTCATTCTTCGCTTGTCAGGCTTTGCAAAGTGCACTATAGAGTGGCTTCTTGTCACAGCATTCAGATTTTACCGAATAAATCGGATAAAATCTTACTATATAAATAGTTTGCTCTGACATTTTATCCTAGCTAGACAATAACAGATTATACTTTAACTATAACTATGAATAATTTATCCTCAGATTGCATATTCTGCAAAATTGTAAAAAAAGAACTATCCACGAAAATCATCTTTGAAAATGAGGATTGTGTAGCTTTCAATGATATTAAACCTGTAAGCCCCACACATATACTTGTAATACCAAAAGTACACATTAAGAATCTTTGGGAAACTGATGATGCTGACCTTTTAGGAAAACTTTTACTTGCTGTAAAAGAAATTGCTAAACAAAATAATCTTAATGAAGGTTTTAGAACAGTTATAAATACCGGTGATAATGGAGGACAAACAGTTTACCATTTACACTTACATATTCTTGGGGGTAGGTTCCATAAGTGGCCACCGGGGTAGAACACGAAGCAAGAGGCACGAAGCAGGAAGCACGAAGTATGGGAATGTAACATGAACAAGTTTTTATTTTTATTCTCACTATGGACAGCTAAATTAATAAGCTTCGTTATTTCTGTTCTTCACCTGGGGCAGGCTTCTAATGTTCCAGGGAGAATTGCATTATATTTAAAGAAAGATATTTGCAAAGATTTCAAAATAAAAAAAGAATGCAAAATAATTTTAATAACAGGTACAAATGGAAAAAGCACTACTTGTGGACTTCTTGCAAATATTCTTAAAGGTACGAATAAAAAAGTAATTTACAATAAATCTGGTGCTAACCTAATTTCTGGGATAACTTCGACTTTCTGTCATTATTCGAGTATTTTTGGAAATCTAAATTATGACTATATAGTCCTTGAAGTAGATGAAGCATCACTTTATTTAATTACAAAACAAATTAATCCTGATTTAATCGCTGTAACAAATTTGTTTAGGGATCAGTTAGATAGGTTTGGTGAGTTAGATACAACGGCAAGATTAATTGAAAAAGGGATAATGAATTGTCCTGATGCAACCATAGTTTTAAATGCAGATGATGTAAGAGTAGCATTTTTAAAGATAGAAAATAAAAGAAATTATTTTGGTATAGATGTTAATGTGAAGCATGAGGGTGAAAAGTCATGGCTTTCAGATCCTGAAGAAATAACCACATGTCCTGAATGTAAATCAGAACTTTCATTTAGCTATAAATCACTGGCTCATTTAGGAAATTATAGCTGTAGTAAATGTGCTCTTCAAAGACCGAAAATCGATTTTTCAATAACAAAATTTAAAACAGATCATCTGACTATTAATTTTGATATTGTTCAGAATGGTATAAAAAACAACTTTTTTCTTCCAATGATAGGTACATTTAATTTATATAATGCTCTTTGTGCTATAGCTATTGCAAAAACTGTTTCAAATGTTACTCATCTTCAAATTCAAAAAGCATTTGATTCCTATTCCACGATCTTTGGAAGAGGAGAAAAAATTGTAATAAATAAAAAAACTACCTGGATCTATCTCATAAAAAATCCTACAGGTACAACAGAGGTTTTAAAAACTTTGACTAAGATTCCAAATGCAAGATTTTTAATAGCTATAAATGATAATTATGCTGATGGTAGAGATGTTTCCTGGCTTTGGGATGCAAGGTTTGATTATTTACAAAACCACAATAAAAATATTTTTGTATCAGGAAAAAGAGCTTATGATATGGCATTGAGATTAAAATATGCTGACATTAAACCAGAACATATTAATGTAAATAAAAACATTACAAGGACAATAAATAAATCCTTAAAGTCATTAGATATAAATGAAACCCTATACATCTTGCCTACATATACAGTTTTATTAGAGATGCAAAGAAAAGGGATATGTAAGGATATGCCGTTGAATTAACATTTTTTTTGATGTCTCAATCCCAACATGCTAGAATTAAAGGTTTCCAATTTACGGGGAATCAAATAAATACCTGATATAAACTACGAATGGTCATTGAAAAACTAATCCACGAATTCCAAATTAGCCCTGTAGGAAATACAGTAATTCCAAAGCTCAAAGGCTTAAAAATCCAGGAATTACATCTGCATGGATTAACTGATCCTGCTAAAGGGTTTTTTCTAACCTCCCTTTTATATTCAATTAACAGACCAATTCTTTATCTGGCAAGTGATTTAAATCTTGGGCTTAATCTTTATCTTGAAGTCTCAAATTTTACAAGTGCTCCAGTATTTTATTTTCCTATTCAAGAAGTATCGCCATATGATCAAATTTCAAGTGATACAGAAATTATTTCAAATCAGACAAGAACCTTATTACATTTGGTTAATAAAAAAGAACCCTGTTTAATTATAAGTTCAGCAAAATGCCTACTGGAAAAAATTTGGAATAAAGATGATTTAAAAAATAATTCATTTGAAGTTGATTTAAATACGAAGATTGAACCTTCTTTCCTTGCAAAGAAGCTAGTTTTACTGGGTTATAAGAAATCAACTGTAGTAACAAATAGAGGAGAGTTTAGTATTAGAGGAGATATTTTTGATTTATACCCGCTAGTGGGAGAACCTACAAGAATAGAGTACTTCGGAGAAGAAATTGAATCAATAAGGGTTTACTCACCCATTACACAAAGATCGCAGGAAAATATTAGTAATGTAATTATTACTCCAAGATATTACATAGTTGGACATAATCCAGATGACATATCAAAAAAAATCATTGAAATCTCAAAAAATCAGAGTGATATAAAAGAAATTCTTGAAAGAGAAACAGAAGAAATTAAATTAAATACTTATTCAGAATCAATAGAATATTATGCACAGCTCATCGATCAAAAGAAAGCATCCTTATTTAACTATCTGCCAGAAAATGCATTGTTAATGATTGATGATTGGGAAAGTAATGCAATTAACCTTGAGGCTTCTTATCAGAGAAATCTTGAAATTAAAAAAGATCTGGAGAAAAGTAAAAAAATTATTTCTTTACCTGAGCTTCTTATAAATGAAGGAGAAGCCATATTGGAAAATTTAAAAAATTATTCAAAAGTTTATATTGAAAGATTTGAATTATTTGATGAATCAGATGCGAAGTCAATAGATCTTTCTTTTTTACCCGCAGATAGATTCCAGAATCAGATAGAAATATTTGCAGAAAAAATTAAGGAATGGTTGTCATTAAATCAAAGAATAATTGTTTTTAGTGATCAACCACAGCGTGTGTTGGGGATTTTACGAGAATGGAATATAGCAGGGAAATATGTAGAAACCTTAAATGAAGAGGACTATAAACCAAGTCAGATAATCATAAGTAAAGGTGGAACTACAAATGGTTTTAAAATGGGTGGTACAAATATTATTGTTTTAACGGATAGAGAAATCTTTGGTACAAAACGTAAGCCCAATCTTTTAAAGAAAAGTTTAAAATCTGAAAAATATGATTATTATTCAAATGTAGAAGACCTGAAACCAAATGACTATGTGGTTCATGTAAAGCATGGTGTTGGGAAATATCGCGGACTGGTTAAAGTCACACTGGATAAAGTTGAGCGTGAGTATTTAATGATTGAATATGCTTCTGAAGGGAAGCTTTACTTACCGGTTGAACAAATAAATGTTTTGTACAGATATCGTGGTTCTACAGATGTAGTTCCAAAATTATCCAGACTTGGTGGCTCTGACTGGGAATTAACAAAGAAAAAGGTTAAAAAAGCAGTTAAAAAAATTGCAGAAGATTTGCTTAATCTTTATACAGCCAGATCAAAACTAGAAGGCTTTGCATTTAATCCTGATTCACACTGGCAGATTGAAATGGAAGAAGCATTTCCATATACTGAAACGCCTGATCAGTGGAAATCAATTTGTGATGTTAAAGCTGATATGGAATCTACAAAACCAATGGACAGATTAATTTGTGGAGATGTGGGATATGGAAAAACTGAAGTAGCAATAAGAGCTGTTTTTAAAGCTGTATTATCAGGGAAACAGGTAGCAATCCTTGTCCCGACAACAATTCTAGGAGAACAACACTTTAATGTAATATCAGAAAGACTTGCAGCTTTTCCTGCGAGGATAGGGCTTCTTAGTCGTTTCGTAAGTCCAAAGGAACAAAAACGGGTTGTAAATAAACTGGCACTTGGTGAAATAGATATAGTGATTGGAACTCATAGACTTTTACAAAATGACGTTATTTTTAAAGATCTTGGTCTTGTGGTAATAGATGAAGAGCAAAGATTTGGAGTTATACACAAAGAAAAATTAAAACAGTTAAGAGTTGCTGTCGATGTAATAACGCTCAGTGCTACTCCAATTCCACGAACATTACATATGGCATTGTCAGGTGCAAGAGATATGTCACTAATTAACACTGCTCCACCAAACCGATTAGCCATAAAAACATTTGTTGGGGAATTTAAACCTACTATTATTAAAACAGCAATACTTCATGAACTGGAAAGAAGCGGGCAGATTTATTTTGTACATAATAGAATTGAATCAATAAGCCAGATAGCTGCAGATTTAAAAGAACTCATACCGGAAGCACAAATAGCCATTGCACATGGACAAATGCAACCACGAGAACTTGAAAATGCAATGCTTGACTTTGCACAAAAAAAATATAATGTTTTGGTGTGTACTACTATCATAGAATCAGGATTAGATATTCCAAACGTAAACACAATCATTATTAACAATGCAGATCACATGGGGCTAGCGCAGCTTTATCAGTTAAGAGGAAGAGTAGGAAGAGCAGATGTTCAGGCTTATTGTTACTGCCTCTGCCCAAATGAAGAAATATTAACAGAAACTGCAAAAAACAGACTACAGGCAATAAAAGAATTTTCTACTCTGGGATCGGGATATCAAATAGCAATTCGTGATATGGAAATAAGAGGTGTTGGAAATATCCTTGGAGCTGAACAGCATGGACATATGATATCTGTAGGATTTGATTTGTACTGTCAGCTACTTAATGAAGCAGTTGATAAGTTAAGAGGTTTAGAAGTTAGAGATAAAGAACTTGAATGTGTAGTTGATTTAAATATTAGTGCATATATTCCAAATAATTATATTGAAGATGAAAGCCAAAAAGTAATTGAATATAAAAGACTTGCAAATGTTAGAACAAACAAGGAACTTGAATACATTACATCAGAATGGAAGGATAGATTTGGAAATCTCCCTGAAGAAGTAAATTCTTTACAAAGAATTGTTGAGCTTAGAATTCTTGCAAATGAACTGGACATAAAATACATAAAGTCAGAGTCAGGTGAGACTAATAACGTAAAAATATTTATTAATCTCAGATTACAATCCTGGCTGGGCATTCAGTCAAAACTCCCGAAAAACCTGATTGTTAGGACAGCATTTAAAGGTGGGGCTAGAGGTGGAAGTGAAAATTCATACCTTCTTGTTAAAACTTTAGGTTTATCAGCAAATCAGCAGTTAGAGATACTTTTTGAACTACTTCATTGCTTACAAATGGTAAGTATAAGTGAGAAGATAGCGTGAGTTAAATTTCAAATTTGTTAACCGGATTTTAACAAAGCTAGTTTTCAATACTTATATTCAACACTTATATTCAACAATCTCTGTCAAAAATTTTTAATACTCTCTTTGTACTATAAGATAGCAATCTAGATTAAAAAAATATGCCAACACCTGTGAATCCAAACATTCCTCAAAATACATCTGCTCAACCAAGTGGTAATGATGGCACTAATACGCCAACACCTCAACAACAATATCAACAAGCACTTCAAGCTTACCAACAAGATTTACAAGGACTTGGAGAGAGGACAAATGGAGCAAACAGAAATATTCAAACAACCCAGAGAGAAATAGAAAATTTGTCAGGGGGTTTAACTGGTTTTTTTTCAAGAGTTTCAGGAACAAGAGCTGGGCTAGAATCAACGCTTCAAACAGAAACAAGATATAGGGACCAACTTCAATCTCAACTTTCTCAAAGACAACAAGTCTTACAACGTGCTGAGCAAGCAGCTAGGCAAGGCGATCATGGAACTGCAAGAGCAATTTTACAAGGCAATGAAGAAGAACATAGAAGACAACTCATTCAAACAGGAAGACAAGCTACTCAAGGACTACAATCGTCAAACCAACAGCTTGCTCAAGCAGATACATTTCTTAGAAATACTGAAGCTGGGTTAAGGGCAGGACAGAGAGTTTGTGTTGTTGCTGCTGCTGTAGCTACTGTTATGACTGGAGGGGTAGGAGCACCTCTGTTAGTTACAGCATTAACTGCTACTGCAGCAGGTACAGGAATTAGTGCAGCAACATACTTAACAGAAGCTGGTGGACATGTTGCACAGGGAAATATGTCAGC
>OBEQ012784075.1_pt1 | contig 13997 bp, 15 predicted proteins | sample 1670901 | NCBI WGS metagenome assembly OBEQ01 (sample SAMEA104232315, study PRJEB22302) | groundwater metagenome | biome: forest; feature: aquifer; material: groundwater | place: USA | collected 2011-08-07 | depth 5.4 m
AAATAAATTCAGCATGACAAGGAAGAATTCATGTTACAATAGTTGCATGGTCATTCTTTTGCTTTTTGCTTTTCTTGCAGGATTTACCACAATTTTAGCACCCTGTATTTGGCCACTTTTGCCAATTATTCTTTCTTCCTCAACAACTGGCGGACATAGAAAGCCACTCGGGATAACCTTGGGTATTATAACGAGCTTCTCCATTTTTACTCTGAGTATCTCGTTTTTAGTAATGCTGTTTCATTTTGATCCGAATATTCTTCGTATTATTGCGGCAGTGACCATTGCGTTTTTAGGTCTTACTATGATTATCCCATCGCTTCTTCTTCATTATGAACTTTTAATTACGAAGCTCAGTAGTTTTATTGGTGGTAAATCAATTGCCAGTCATCACGGATTTTTTGGAGGATTTATCACAGGTCTATCTTTAGGTATTATTTGGTCGCCATGTGCAGGGCCAATTTTGGCTACCATTGCAACGCTTGCTGCAACCCAATCCATAAGTCTTGAAGTTATTCTTATTACGCTTGCATTTGCTATTGGTGTTGGCATTCCCTTATTTTTGTTCTCTCTTATAGGCGCATGGTTGTTTGCGAAAAGTCGATTTGTATCACAATATACAGGTCATGTACAAAAAGTATTTGGTGTTATTATGATTGTTACTGCGTTTGCTATTTACACAAATTACGATGTTATAATTCAAGCAAGATTACTGAATGCTTTTCCGTCGTTTTCTCTCTTGCAAAATCAACTAGAAAGCAATAAGGCAGTCCAGGAGCAGCTTGCTATTCTCAAAGGAAAGAAAAGTACGACGCCAAAAATTGATATGCCATCATCAACTCTTCCAAATCTCGGGATGGCACCGGAATTTGTCGGCATTACTCATTGGCTTAATCCAGAAGCACCATTAACTATGCAACAATTGCGTGGGAAGGTCGTTCTTGTAGATTTTTGGACGTATACCTGTATCAATTGCATTCGGACATTGCCGTATGTCACAAGCTGGTACGACAAATATCAAGATAAAGGATTTGTTGTGGTTGGTGTACATACACCGGAGTTCGAGTTTCAAAAGAAAACCGAAAATGTCCAGCAGGCAATAAAGCAATACAGCATTCACTATCCTGTTGCGCAGGATAATAATTATGCAACATGGCAAGCATACAACAATCAGTATTGGCCGGCAGAGTACTTAATTGATGCCAAGGGAAATATACGGCACACCCATTTTGGCGAAGGTGAATACGATCAGACAGAAATGGCAATTCAACAGTTGCTCAAAGAAAAAGGTGAGGCAGCAAATCAATCGCTCGTTCCATTAACCGACCAAACACCAAAAGACCGATTTACCCCAGAAACGTATCTTGGAAAAAATAAAATGGAGCGGTTTATTGCAGACGGAAACACATCGCTTCCACTGCATTACTTTATGTATAAAGGAACATGGAACGTACAAGATGAGCAAGCAGTTGCAGGAAAAGATGCAAGTTTACTGCTTCACTTTTATGCCAATAAAGTATTTTTGGTGGTAACACCGGTAACGCAAAAAGATCTCGCGAAAGTTTTTCTTGATGATAAGCTAATTGGTGAAGTGGTGTTTGATGTGGCAAAGCTCTACGAACTTATTGACTTGAAGGGCAATAAGGGAGATCACATCTTGCGTATAGAATTTGAAACTCCTGGTACCGCAGTCTACGCATTTACGTTTGGTTAATAATTGTTATTGACAATTATCTATAAAACCTGCATGCTACTAATATAATAGCATGCAATGACAAAAATTCTTTCTATTAACGGTCATGGCGATGAAAAAGGAAATAGTCTTTTTGATTCATTCAAAGATTGGTTTTCTTCTCAGGACAAATTTGTAAAAAATACCTTCATTATTTTTTTGTTGCTCGCTATTGCCACTCCCTTTATTGTTGCAAACAGATTTTCTTTGTCACAACATGCGGCACCAAATGGTGGCGTTGCTTTTGTTTCTGCAACTAATACCGCTATTACAACAACTGCAACCCCCGATGTGTATTTACAGCTTGCCTATCCTGATTCATGGAGTTTGACCGATGCACAGCAGCCTGAATTTGTTAAAAAAGCATATGCACAATCTTGCAGTGGCTATGTTGTACAAAACAATGCCGCGGCCTGTAATCAACCAGCCTATGATACTTGTGGATCAACATACTGTAAAGACGGACTACGCTATGTCGACTGTCATGCAAGTCAAGCACCAGATGCATGTATTGGCACGCTTCGATGTGGATCGGAAGACTACAAATGTCAACCAACCCCAACAGCAACACCACAACCAACAGTAACAATCGTGCCAACGGCGGTACCAACTGCAACGTCAGCTATCTCGCCAAGTCCATCAATGGTTTCACCATCAGCAACGCCCGGCGTATCACCAACCGTAGTACCTGCACATCCTGTGCTCTTTAAAATTACTATTCAAAATGCTGATACAACAGGAGCAGAAACCAGGATTTTAACCATTACTGGTCCCCAAAATATTGCCAATGCGCTAAACAGTCCTGTTTTCTGGCGGCTTAATCCACTTGCAAAAAATGAAACATCTGCTCAACGAAATGTAGAGGTGACATATTTTGCTCATGCTGCAAATGGTGATACCCAAGTTCCTGTTACTGCAAATATTACGCTTATTACTCCAGTGCTATCGCCAACTCCAACACCAACTGGTGTCCTTTCTCCAACACCGACACCACTTGGGACATATACAACACCAACAGCGTCTCCAGAGCATCCAACCCCAACTGGAGCAAATACGTTACCAACACCAACAACAGCTCCTGGTATGCCAACAGCAACGCCAACTGTAGCAGTCTTGCCCTCTCCAACAGGAAGACAACAAGCACCTACAGCAACGCCAACACAATCAGCGTCGCCAACAGTAACAGAAACCCCAGCTCCTGTTACTGGAGATGTTGATGGGAATGGGTGTTTGGATACAAACGACTTTAATATCTGGGCGCAGGCCTTCCAAACACAAACTGTTAGATCTGGTACAAATCCAGACATAGACCACAATGGTAGAATCGATATTAACGATGCAAGTATTTGGTACCAGGCAATGCAAAAGGGAGATCATACTTGTAGGTAAATAATCTATGGCAGAATTTATATCGTTTGATGGAAAAGATCAGCAAGAAAAGCAGAGTGGCGTAATAAGAAATATGCTGAAAGATTTTTGGCACTATATTGCCTCATTGGATAAATTTACAAAAATGTTTTTTATTAGCGCATTGCTTTTTATTGTTGTAACTCCAGTTATTGTCTCAAGCCTTTTGCAAACCAAACAGCATGCGGCAAACGATCAACCCTCATTATATTTTACTCTCCATGGAAGCACGACTCCAGTAACAAATCCGACCTTTACCAAAGGAGAGACAGTCACACTTGACCTCTACCTCGATGGGAAAACAGCCAACATTACAGGTTTTGATATCGCAACAATACTCACAGACAATAACACGCTTAAACCTGCTCAGCCTGGGGTAACCGATGGTCCCGATGCCCACAAATTTTCTGTATCACTCATAAATAACTGGGGAAACTACAGGTGGCGCTATACAAAAGTAAATGCAAAAACAGATACGATTGTAACAGGACCACTCTATCTTGCCACAATCCCTTTCACCGCCCTTTCCGATGGAGCAGGAACCTTTGATTTTGCAACCGAGACGGCAGTAACATCTGCAGCAAGTGCTGTCCCGCTTTCTGTTGCAAAGTATCCACTGGGGTATACGGTGGTAGAGCAAACACAGGCACCAACAGTAACACCCACGCCAGACACTACTGTGTATGATGGCTTTATTGATTTCACTCCTAAAAGTGGCCCACCAGGAACATTAGTAACATTAACGGGCGACTCAATTAATTTGGTAGATCATATAGAAAGAGAACCTGGCCTCGTAAATGGCTTTATACTCAACTTATGCAAGTTAAATCAAATAAAGTTGAATAACATGCAGATTTGGGGATGTAGTATGCAATCTGGTTATGCTCAAGAATACCTAGGAGAATCTAATCCACCTACTATGCAAGGTGTCGTTACCAATCATGTAACTTTCTATATTTCTGATAATGCTTCAAGTGGAAAAATTATTTTGACCAATTATGCAGGAAAACACTTTATCTCCAGGGAAAATTTCAATGTTACCAATGATTTTGGCACTGCTGCCATATTTAATGGCACTACTAGTTATATGGATATGTATCAAGGCTTTGGGAGATCTTTACTAGCAGATGCTCGTTACGATTTTAGCAAACCACAGCTAATTGGACTGTTAAAAGATTTTACTGTTGAATTATGGGTAAAATGGGATGGTGGGGTAAATGGTGATTTCGGAAGTCCAATTTTTGGTAACCCTTTTTATGGTGCAAAGATTAATCCTGATCATACGGTGTCGTTTTATTATGATACATTACATACTTCAGGTTCTGGCAACCTAGGCGTAGAAAACGTTACGACGACAGCAGCAATCGAACCTAACAAGTGGCATCATGTAGCAATAGAGTATAAGAATAATCTCGCTAATAATATAGCTATGGATAATGTGCTTAACAAGCATATTGATGCACAAGGAATGCTAAGTATTTATATAGATGGTACAAGAAGTGCATATAACTTAGTTTCTGCAACAGTGGATACAACTGTAGGCTCAGTAGACTCAGGCCAAAACCACAATTCCGCAGAACGCTTTGTTGTAGGAACAACATTACATCCTGTTAATGGTCAGTATATAGACCCTACGATTCACCACCCAAACGAAAAATATTTTGGTGGTAAAATTGACGAGTTGAGAACTAGTAAATCTGCTATTTATACTCAGCAATCTTTTTCAATACCTTCTTACATAGGTGTATCATCTACGTTAAAACAACTTACTCCTACATTGGATACTGGTGTTATATTCCACTTCAACGCATTTTATAAAATTTGTTGTGTTCGTGGTTTACCCGATAGAACACCCTATGATTTTCATTATCCAGTCGCGGAGAAAGAAAACCAAGATGCAGGGTTTTATCTATCTCAAGAAAAAATCTTGTACAATTATCCGGGAGATATTCTTCAGAATATAGAAATAGGCAATAATGACTAATGAAGATTTTGTGGTAACGAAATGAACTTCTTCCCAGATTATTTTCACCTTCCATTTGAATTAGCCAGGCATCCTTTTTTTAATTTCCTGGTTTATTGAATCTTTTTGGCCGTTTTTATACTCTTATGAAATTTTCATTTCGCATTTTTTTTGGACTTCAAGGCTTAAAAGAAGTATAATAAAGCCATTATGTATAACTGGAATACAAATACGACAATCTTAAAAAAGCACCCTGAAAAGTACACAATATGGAAGCTGGAACAGCTTATTAATTATGGTTTGGACGGAGAAAAAATTGATAAAAAAGAGCTACTTAAATATTGGGGTAAAATTAGGATTGAACCACAATATAGAAACTTTTTGCAGTGTCATTGATGGCAGTCATCGCGGTTCTCCTTTCAGAGATATTGACTATTCGCGGATGTCCGCGGACATATTCAGTTTCTCCGCGCGGCCATTGTCTTGCTCATGATCGTGGGATCCTGAGCTGAGCCAATAGAATTTTAACCCAACAATTTATTAAAGTGCATGTAAGATTGTGATTATTCTGCTAATGAATAGACAACCTCAAATACGATCTGTACTCTATCAGAGTTAGTCAGCGAAATCAATCTTCTCATCTATACTCCAGTACTACGTAGTAGTGGAATATAGAGAAATTGGTTTTGTGATACCAATGGTATAATGGCCACATGAAGAAAGTAATTTTGGGTATTGCTGTTTTGCTTGTGGTTTTGGGATTTGTTTTTTTCAATAGTACACAAAAAGATACTGATAAGGGAATTGTTAACGTAAAAATAACACCAACACCGCAGCAGGTATTATCGGCAACAAATAGCAAGGAACAGAAATCGCTTTTTGTTCCGTATTGGGCGCTCACTCAAGAAAAGATTCCATCAGACACGTATGATCAGTTTATTTATTTTGGTATTGCAGTAAATGATAATGGTATTGACAAAGAAGAATCAGGATATGTCGGTCTTGCTCGATTTGTTGGAATCAGTGGTACTACAGAAAAACTACTAACAATTCGGATGCTTGATGCAAAAAGCAATTTTGCAGTGCTCAAAGATCAGGCTTTGCAGCAAAAAATCATTACCGAAACAATTGCTACTGCAAAACAGTATGGGTTCAAAGGTATTGTGCTGGATTTGGAAATAAGCAGTCTTCCGTTTGCGTCAGTAACAAACCAGATGGATAGTTTTGTTAAAGATTTTTCCAACGCTGCAAAAAAAGAAAACCTCACATTTTCCATGATGTTTTTTGGCGACACATTTTATCGGCTCCGTTCTTATGATGTTTTGTCTCTTGCAAAATATCTTGATTACGCGTTTATTATGGCATACGATTTTAGTAAGGCGAGACTTGATCCTGGTCCTAATTTTCCTTTGTCCGGAAAAGAGAAGTACGGCTATGATTTTACTGTTATGGTAAATGATTTTCTTAATGTTATCCCCAAAGAAAAATTGACTGTTGTGTTTGGCATGTTTGGGTATGATTGGACAGTTGACGAAAACAAAAAATCAATAAAACAAGCAGTGTCTTTGAGTTTGTATCAGATAAAAGAAAAATTTCTCACCAATTGTCGATTCAAAAATTGTAGTATCAAACGAGACGAAACATCAGCAGAAACAGAAGTGCGCTATACAGATGCAAAAGGAGACAGTCACATTGTTTGGTTTGAAGACGAAGTGTCAGCAACAAAAAAACAGGAGTTTCTTAAAGAACAAGGGATTAACTCAATCGGCTTTTGGGCGTATTCATTTTTTGATAATTGATCGCTTTTATAAAATCCTTTACACTTACAATGATTATGCGTCTTGTTACGTATTCTATTTTATTTTTTGCCAATATATTTTCTTTCCTTTTTGTGCAACCTGCTTTTGCAGCAGAAAATTGGGTAATTGATAATTTTAAAAGCGATATCACTATTCAACAAGCAGGTAGTGTGCGCATTGTTGAAACTATTGATGCGGATTTTGGGACACTGCAAAAACATGGCATGTATCGGGATATTCCTTACATCTACTACTTTGATAACGGAAACAATGCCTACGCAGATATTGTCGTATCAAGCGTTATTCAGGATAATCTGCCTGCTCAGTACGATTCATACAAAGAAGGCAACTATGTTCGCATAAAAATTGGTGATCCAAATAGAACTATTTCGGGGAAAAAACGATACCAAATAACCTATACTGAAACCGGCGTGTTGCGGTCGTTTCAAGATCACGATGAACTCTACTTGGATGCAACAGGCACTGGTTGGCCAGTATCAATTGTCCAAGCATCGGCAATGGTCACACTTCCTCAAAATGGTATTACCGGCACGCTCTGCTTTGAAGGAATACAAAAATCTACCGAAAAATGTACTGCAGCCATTAGCACGCAACAACAAGCAAATTTTTCTGCAACGCGAATCCTTAATCCCGAAGAAAACATGACGCTCATACTTGGGTACACAAAAGGCATGGTGCCAATTCTTACAGTTTCGCCACCAAGAACAGAGACAGATAACAACACGCTGACACCTCTTCTTCTACTAATAAATATTGGAGGATTTTTTGTTATAACTATTTTTGGAATCGGGCTTACATTACTACTCTATTTTAAACATGGAAGGGATCAAAAAGACACTATTGCAAACACTATTGTTGCGCAATATGCGTCTCCTGATAAACTTCGTCCGGCCGAGGTTGGTACCATTTTAGATGAGCGGGCAGATACTTTGGATGTATCAGCAACAATTGTGGATTTAGCAGCACGGGGATTTTTAACCATTACCGAACAGGAAAAAAAGTGGCTGCTTGGCTCAGCAGATTATATTTTGAAAAAAAACAAAAAAAGTGTCGAGGTATTACTTCCCTACGAGAAACTTCTTCTAGAACGATTATTTACGAAAGGAGATACTGTTAAAATTTCGGAATTGGAAGCTAATTTTTATACAGATTTAGCCTTGGTAAAATCTAGTCTCTATAGCGATGTATTGGATAAAAAATACTTTAGTCAAAATCCGGAAAGTGTGAGAAGGAGATACGTTGGTGTTGGTTTTGCTCTGTTTATAGCAGGTGTTGTTTTGTGCTTTGTTATTTTTCCCCTTATGGGTATATGGATTGGGATTTCGATATTCGGTTTGGCATTACTCATTATTTCTCAATACATGCCTCGTAGGACAACGCTTGGCTACCAAACGTATATAAAAATCTTGGGGTTTAAACTTTTTATCGATAAGGCAGAAACCTATCGGCAACAGTTCTTTGAACGGGAAAATATGTTTAACGAAATCCTCCCCTACGCAATTGTGTTTGGTAATACCGAAAAATTCGCCAACGCATTAAAAAAACTTGGTATCGAGCCTCCAGAACCTTCATGGTATGTAAGTTCACATCCATTTAACGCAATGCTTTTTAGTGCTAACATGAATCACTTCTCAAATTCTCTTACATCTGCTATTGCTTCCCAACCGGCAAAAAACAGCTTTGCTTCGTCCGGTAGCGGGTTTTCAAGTGGCGGTGGATTTTCGGGTGGCGGTTTTGGCGGAGGCGGTGGCGGGAGCTGGTAGACAGTGGATCAATTTGAATGTAGAAACAATATGCTATAATTCGCATAATAGAGAACAAAGGTAAGGATAATAAGTGGTATAATAAATTTATATGTTAGACAAAGAATACAAATATTATCAAGACAATGAAGATAGATTTCTGAAACAGTATAAAGGTAAAGTTTTAGTAATTATGGGTGAAAAAGTTGTAGAGATATATGATGATGAAACATCAGCATACAGCTCCTCTATATCCAAATATAAGCTTGGTACATTTTTGATACAAAAATGTGTTCCAAGTGAAGAGGCTGTCCAAACTTTTCACTCAAGAGTAATTTTCTCTTAGTGATTATTATGGATTTTCAGGCGTTTACAATTAAATACAATGGAAAAACAAATGTACTCCCTTCAGAAGTAGGAATATCAGTATCGTTTAATCCACAAGAAAATCCTACTATTAGTCCATTAATACATAATGCGCGAGCTATTTGGGATACTGGTGCTACATGCACTGTGATTACAAAAGAGTTTGCTAAAAAAATCAGTCTTATTCCCTCTGGAAAAACCGAGGTTACAGGGATAGGTCATGCTTCAGAGTTGGAAGATACGTATTTTGTAAATGTATACCTTCCAAACAAAGTGTGTATTATGAATCTCAAAATAGTACAGGTTCCACGTATAGCAGGAGATGCAGATATGTTAGTTGGCATGGATATTATTGGTGCTGGCGACTTTTCTGTATATACAGAAAATGGTAAAACTGTAATGACTTATAGATTCCCAAGGAGACAGTTGGTAAAAAATTTGACAAACGTATTAGAACTCACTTACAATAATAAGTAATGAATCCCATTTATATAATAATCGGCATTATTGCAGTTGTTGGCTTATGGATTATTGCTGCTTATAACGGCCTGGTTTCACTTGTTAATCTTACAAAAAATGCGTGGTCGGACATAGACGTACAACTCAAACGCCGATATGATTTAATTCCCAATCTTGTTGAAGTAGTTAAAGGCTATGCCAAACACGAAAAAGGCGTTTTTGAGGATGTTACAAAAGCCAGAACTGCAGCAATGGGGGCAAAAACAGTCGAGCAAAAGGGCGAAGCAGAGAACATGTTAACAGGCGCATTAAAATCAGTGTTTGCAGTTGCCGAAAACTACCCAACCTTAAAAGCATCGGAAAACTTTGGTAAATTGCAAGATTCGCTGACTGAAACCGAAAACAACATTGAAGCCTCACGAAGATTTTACAATGCAAATGTAAGGGATCTCAATACAAAGATTCAGACATTCCCAACAAACATTCTTGCCAATATGTTTGGATTTAAAGAACAAGAATTCTTCCAAGCAGGTGCAGAAGAACAACAAAATATAAAAGTTTCTTTATAAAAGTTTTAGTTTTTTGTATAGGGAGTTTTGTGTTTATATTCGTTTTCTTTGACTCGTTTGATTATCTTTTCTGCATTTGGTAATCCCTTTTTTATAATTTCTTTAAGCGATAGTTTTTGTTCAAAATAGTAGTAAAGCACCTGGTCTGCTTCCTGGTAGGTAAAGCCGAATTCTCCTTCGTCTGTTTGGCCTTCCCACAAATTTGCTGAGGGTTTTGCCATAATAATTTCTTGAGGAACTTTTAGATGTTTTGCTAATTGGTAGACTTGCGTTTTATACACATGTTGCATAGGCTCAATGTCGGATGCTGAATCACCAAAACGAGTAAAATAACCAAGCAATGCTTCTGATTTATTTTCGGTTCCTATAACCATGGCATTATGCTTTTTTGCAAGGTCAAAAAGCGCAATCATACGGGTTCGAGCCATAACATTTCCTAAACGTACACTTTCAGAGTCTTTTATATCTAAGGTTTTCTTAATTTCATCAGTGGCATTTTTTATAGAAATTTCGTAGATATTCTTTTGAGGAATGTTTGCCTCTTTTATGATTTGTTTGAAAAGTGGAAATGTTTTTGGGAAATATGAAAGATGGGTGACAAAAATATTGTTTGGCGGCAAAGCCTGTTTGACCAGATAGAAACTCACTGCTGAGTCAATGCCACCAGAAAGGCCAATCACAGCATTTTCGATTTTTTGTTCTGTAAAAGTTTTTTTGAGAAAAGAAACGATTTTTTCTGATTCTTGTTTTGGGTTAATAAATATTGGATTCATTATTTATACAAACTGTGTTTTACAATATACTCTTCTATTTTTTGCGGTACAAGAGCATGGATTGATTGATTATTTTTTACTCTTTCTCTAATTTCTGTTGATGAGATATCTGGGATATCTTCTGAGGACACGAAGCGTATATTTTCAAACGTTTCAAGCGCCAGTGCCTTTTTGGTTGTATCTTCTGGATTTTCTTTTCCGTCTCTTTGCACAATAATAAGGCCATAGCGAGTAATTATTTCTTGCCAATAGTCCCATTTGGGAAAATCTTCGATTTGATCTGATCCAATAATCCAGGAGAAGGCATCTTGTGGATACAGCTTTGAGAAATCTTGCAATGTTTCAAAACTGATACTTATGCCTTGCTTTTGTATTTCGTAATCAGAAATTTTTACACTTTTGCTTTCAAGTAATTTTGCCATTGCGAATCTATGAAGAGGATAAGAAAGTTTTTTCCCAAACGCGTGCGCAAAGCACGGCACAAGCCATACGAGATCACATGTTTGTTTTTTAAGCACGTTTTCTGCTATTTTTAGATGACCATTGTGTGGGGGATCAAAACTCCCTCCGAGAATAGCTATTCTTATGTGTTCGATTATACCAGACTTGAAAGTATTGCAAGTTTTTTGGATTTTGACTCTTGACGAGGCATAAAAAAAGGTGTATTATTGTTTTCAAACCTCAAAAAAGGTTTTTTATTTTTGGGATAATGTAATTATGGCAGACATTAAAAAATTTGACAGAACAAAACCACACGTAAATATTGGCACCATTGGTCACGTTGATCATGGAAAGACCACGCTTACTGCTGCTATTTGTACCGTTTTATCAAAAACAGGAAAAGCGCAAGCCAAAAAATACGAAGACATCGATAATGCCCCAGAAGAAAAAGCGCGAGGAGTCACCATTAATATCTCCCATCTTGAATACGAAACAGACAAAAGACACTACGCTCATATTGATGCTCCAGGACACGCAGATTATATAAAAAACATGATTACCGGGGCAGCACAAATGGATGGTGCAATTTTGGTCGTTTCAGCACCAGATGGTCCAATGCCACAAACAAGAGAGCATATTTTGTTAGCAAGACAAGTAGGAGTTCCATCAATTGTCGTATTTTTAAACAAATGCGATATGGTGCAAGACGAAGAGCTTTTGGATTTGGTCGAAATGGAAGTGCGAGAACTTTTAACCAAATATCAATTCCCAGGGAATGACATACCAATTATTCGTGGTTCAGCCCTCAAAGCATTAGAAGGAGACCCAGAAGCAGAAAAACAAATCCTCAAACTTATGGAAACAGTTGACAGCTACATTCCCACACCAGTCCGTGATATAGATAAGCCATTCCTTATGCCGGTTGAAGATGTTTTTTCTATTAAAGGTCGAGGAACAGTGGTAACCGGAAGAGTGGAGCGAGGCAAGGTAAAAGTAAACGAAACAGTCGAGATTGTTGGTATTAAAGCCACAAAATCAACCGTTGTAACCGGTGTTGAAATGTTTCGAAAGCAACTTGATGATGCACAAGCTGGTGATAACGTTGGACTGTTGCTTAGGGGTATTGAAAAAGCAGATGTAGAAAGAGGCCAGGTTGTTGCAAAGCCAGGAAGTATAACACCACATAAAGAATTTGAAGCAGAAGTATATATTTTAACAAAAGAAGAAGGTGGAAGACACACACCATTCTTTACCGGATACCGACCGCAATTTTATATTCGAACAACCGATGTTACTGCAGAAGTAGCCCTTCCAAAAGGTGTTGAAATGGTCATGCCAGGGGATAGTACAAAAATGACAGTCAAGCTTATTGTTCCTGTTGCACTTGAAGATGGCGTTCGATTTGCAGTACGAGAAGGTGGCAAAACAGTAGGCGCAGGAGTTATTACGAAGATCATTGCCTAAAAAAGATACAAGTTCTTTGATTTATAGGGTTCCATACGACCGAGGTTATTGCATATGCCAAGAGGTAGAATTCGAGTACGTTTAAAAAGTTACGACGCACGAGTCATTGATTCGTGTTGTCAGCAGATTTTAGATACGGCAATACGAACCGGAGCCAAAGTTATTGGCCCTATCCCTCTCCCAACAGAACGAAGCATGTATGCAATCAACAAATCCCCATTTATCGACAAAGACGCAAGAGATCACTTCGAAATTCGCATTCACAAGAGACTTATTGACATTGTTTCCCCAACAGACAAAACCATTGACAGCTTAACCCATTTAGAATTACCAGCAGGTGTAGATATTGCCATTAAAATGTAATTTATTCCTATTATTTGTAAACTCCCTGGCGGTGTTCGATTTTTACTATTTCAATTGTGCTTGTTTTAGGATTAAATCTGTAAACTATTCTATAATCACCAATCCTACATTTGTAATAATTGGAAAGTTCTCCTTTTAGTTTTGTTCCGCTAATAGGATTCAATTTTAAGTTTCTATACGCATGAAGTACTTTTTCCTGAATGTTTCGAGGAAGCTTAAGAAACTGTTTATTGGCTTTCTTATCAACGAGAAAGAATTTAACGGGCATTCTTTTTTGAATTTTTAGTTTTTTTCTTTGATGTAATTCTTTTATAGAAATCTTTTTCTATCTCTTCCAGGGTTACATACTCTCCTTTGGCAAACGCTTTTTCTGCTTGCCGAATATCATCCATAGAGTGTTCTAGTGTATAAATAGTTTCTTCGAGAGAATCCAGATATTCTGGGGAGACTAAAGTTGCTTTAATTCTCCCATTTTTTGTTAGATCAACACGGGTATACTCCTCGTCGATTTTATCGACAAGTTTTAGTAAATCTTTTCTTGCTTGTGTAACGGGAAGTACATAAGACATAACAGATATAATGTACACTTTAGTGCACACATTGTCAAGACAAAAATTGTTGTAGGACTAGATCACCACGTCAAACGTGGCAGGCCTGGAGGGTGGTAATTTGTTTTTTGTTTATTGATCCTCAAAACTATTGCATTTCAAAGCCTTGCGGTATATAATGGAGAAACTAAATCATGATACACCGATTGGAGGTTGATTTGGCTACATAGCGCATCATTTTAGGAATTTCCTGAGAGGAGCGACTGTATGTAGTCGCTTTTTTGGTTTTTACATATGCACGCATTTATTGGAAAAAAAGAAGAACAATCACAAGTATTTTTAGAAGATGG
>OBEQ010715857.1_pt1 | contig 13996 bp, 12 predicted proteins | sample 1670901 | NCBI WGS metagenome assembly OBEQ01 (sample SAMEA104232315, study PRJEB22302) | groundwater metagenome | biome: forest; feature: aquifer; material: groundwater | place: USA | collected 2011-08-07 | depth 5.4 m
GCGAGCCCACGGCCCACCTGGAGGGGGGCGAGGCCGAGTTCAGCTACCCGCCCACGCGCCGCACGCTCCAGGAGACGCTCAAGGAAGTGCAGCGCTGCACCCGCGACGGCATCACCATCAACACCTTCATGCTGGACCGGAACCACGCCCTGGCCGCCTTGGTGGAGGAGATGGCCCGCATCAACCGCGGCCGCGCCTTCTTCTCCACGCCCGACCGCCTGGGCGAGTACGTGCTGGCCAGCGCCGGCACCGAGGCGACACGCGTCCATCCGCTCGCCGTCCGCGCGATGGCCGAGATCGGGATCGACCTCGGGCGTCACACCTTGAAGGCCCTCGACCGCATCCTCGACGCGCCGTGGGACGACGTCATAACTGTGTGCGACGGCGCGAACGCCCGCTGTCCTGTCTTCCGGGGCGGCGCCCGGCGGCTTCGCTGGAGTTTCGACGATCCCTCGGCGACGACGGGTACGGAGGAGGAGCGGCTCGAGGTCTTTCGTCGCCTGCGCGACGAGATCGCCGCGCGGATTCGCGCGTGGCTTGCCGACCAGCGGTGACCGACTCGATCACGTCGGGAGGCGGAGAGCGGTGGTGGGCATCGTAGCGGGATTCTATGTGGCATCGGCGAGCGGGGCGCGGATGCGGTCGCTTTCCGAGGTACGGGCGGTGCCGGGCGGGGGCCTCGAGGGCGATCGATGCTTCCACCGGACCGGAACCTTCACCGGGAGTCGGACGCGCGGCGGCGAAATCACCCTGATGGCGCTCGAGGCCCTGGACGCGATTGCCCGGGAGTCAGGGATCGCGATCGAGCCCGCCGACGCGCGTCGCAACATCGTGACCAGGGGGCTCGCTCGGCAAGACTTCGTGGGGTGTGAGCTCTGCGTGGGCGCGGCGACGCTGAGGGCGACACGCGTGTCCGAGCCGTGCCGTCACCTGGCCCGGCGTACCGACGAGCGGCTGCTCAAGAGCCTCGTGCATCGGAGCGGGCTTCAGGCCAAGATCTTGGACGAATGCCTGATCCGACTCGGCGACCCCATCCTGGTCTCTTGAACGAGCCCGCTGTCGTAGCGCGTGAGGGAATCATCTAGGTCAAGGTCGGCCGGACAGGAGATTGGAGATGACCCCGATCAAGACCGCGAACAGACCGCCACCGACGAGCATGACGGGAACGGATAGCGCCTTGACGTAGAGGATGCAGTGTTGGATCTCCACATCCCCGAGGTTCCAGTCGGCCGGCACCCAGTTGCCGTAGCCGACCGTCGTGATGGTCTGAAGGGAATAGTTCAACGTCTCGTGCGGTCCCTCACGCGCCTCGACGGGTCGCTGCTTTGTCGTCGGCCGCGACCACTATTCTCGTCGCCTGCCAGATCCACTTGATACCGAACCAGCCGGCGAGCAAGGAGAGAGCGGAGTAGTACAGGACAACGCCGAACCGGGTGACGAAGTCGATCAGAGCCTGTGGCACGAAGAAGGGCACCAGCGCCAGCAGCACGCAAGCCACCAGCAACAGTAGCTGCCTCACCAGGAGCGAACGCATCCGTGCGGTGCCCGCCCGGTGGTGCCGGTTCGGTTCGCCAGTCGAGACGTCGACGGCCGTCGTTTCCATCGCCTTTCTCGCTCGCCGAATGGATCTCCCCGCGTCGCCGAAGCCGAGTATACGCGTCCGGGCCGATCTCTGACAGTGTATGGGTTCGGACACCCTGGCGTGCATCGGCGTCCTCAGGCTGGAGGCCCCAGCGCGCCAGCCGCGCCCATCCCGATGACGCCCTGAATCATCCGCGCAGCGGGGGGCCGATTGGGGAAGCCCCTTCGAATCACTCGCTCCGCGGGGCCGGCGCGAGCCCGAAGGCCACGAACGGGGTGACCGGCGTCGTCCCGACGGGCCGCGAGCCCTCGGGCAGGGCGTCCTCGACCGCATTGGCAATCGCGGCGGCGCCCGGGATCGCGCCGCTCTCGCCCACGCCCTTGGCTCCCAGCTCGTTGATCGCGGAGGCGTGCGGCCGGAGCGCCACGGGGAGCGACGGGAGGTCGTCCGCGCGCGGGATAGCGTAGTCCATGAAGCTGCCGGTGAGCACTTGCCCGGTCGCGTCGTGCGCCGCGTACTCGAACAGGCCCGCCGCGAGCCCCTGGACGGCGCCGCCCTGGAGCTGGGCCTCGACGATCACGGGGTTGATGGCGCGGCCCGGGTCGTGGACGATCGCGTAGGCGAGGAGGCGGACGGCGAAGGTCTCCGCGTCCACCTCGACGACGGCCGCCTGGGTGCCGAAGGCCCACGTCACGGTCTCGGGGTGGAAGTACGTGCAGCTGTTCAGGCCCGGCTCGCCCAGGGAGCGCAGCGCCCCGGTCTTCGTCGCCGCGTGGGCCACGCGGCCCAGCGTCACGAAGCGGTCGCGCACGCCCGCGACGTGCACGCGTCCGTCCTCGATGCGCACGTCCTCCGGCGCGCACTCCAGCAGGTCGGCGGCCACCCGGCAGGCCTTCTCCCGCACCGCGCGCGCTGACTGCGCCACCGCGGGCCCCGCGTTGGCGATGACGCGGCTCCCGCCGGTGCCCATGCCATAGGGGAAGAGCGTCGTGTCGCCCGCCATCAGCACCACGTCGTCGAAGCGCGCGCCCAGCTCGGCGGCGGCGATCTGGGCGAGCGTGGTGGCGTGGCCCTGACCCTGCCCGGCCACGCCCACGTACACGTAGACCTTCCCGCTCGGGTCCACCCGCACCGTCGCGCCCTCGTAGGGCCCGAGCCCCGTGCCTTGCGCGTAGCAGGCGAGGCCGATGCCGATGCGCTTCACCGCGTCGGCCGGCTGCGCGGCCTGCCGCGCGCGCCAGCCCGCGTAGTCGATCAGCTCCAGCGCGCGCTCGAAGGCAGCGGGGAAGTCGCCCGGGTCGTAGGCGATCGGCACGCCGTCCTTGTAGGTGAGCCCGGGGCGGTAGGGCATCTCCTCGGGGCGCACGAGGTTGCGGCGGCGGATCTCGGCCGGGTCGAGGCCGAGGCGGCGGGCGCCGATGTCCATCAGCCGCTCCATCACGAAGCACGCCTCGGGACGGCCCGCGCCGCGGTAGGCGGAGGTGGGCGTCTTGTTGGTGACCACGCTCACGCCGTCGCAGCGGTAGTTCGGCACGCGGTAGGGGCCGGGCAGGTGGTTGACGGTGTTCTTGGTGAGCCCGTCGCCCTCGAGCGGGTAGGCGCCGACGTCGGCGAGGAAGCTGTCCTCCAGCGCGGTGATGTGGCCGTCGCGCGTGAAGCCGATGCCGGCGTCGTGAATCTGCTCGCGGTCGTGCCCCGTCGCCATCAGGTGCTCGCGCCGCGTCTCCACCCACTTGACGGGCCGCCCGAGCCGCAGCGCGGCCGCCGCCACCAGCACCTCCTCCGGGTAGACCGAGCCCTTGGGGCCGAAGCCGCCGCCCACGTCGGGCGCGCACACGCGCACGGTCTCCACGGGCAGGCCGAGCACCGCCGCCACGGTGTCGCGCACGTGGTAGGGGTTCTGCGTGGACGACCAGACCACGAGCGTGCCGGACTCGGCGTCGCGGTAGGCGAGGACGCCGCGCGTCTCGATCGGCATGGCGGCCAGGCGCGGATGCGCGAAGCGCTCGTGGATGACGACGTCGGCCGGCGCGAACCCGACCGCGACGTCGCCGACCTCGCCGCGCACGGGGAGCGTGCGGTTGTCCGGCCAGTTCTCGTGGATGCGGACCGGCGAGCGCAGCGCCTCCTCCGCCGACGCCAGCGGCGGCAGCGGCTCGTAGTCGATCCGCACCTGCTCCATCGCGTCCTCGGCGAGCGGCGCGCTCTCCGCCACCACGACGGCGATCGCCTCGCCGACGTACTTGGCGACCTCGCCGGCGAGGACCGGCCGCGTGTACGGACGGCCCTTCTGCCGGGCGCCGAAGGGCTCGGGCATCGGGCGCGCGACCTCGGGCAGGTCGGCCGCCGCCCACACCGCGAGCACGCCCGGCAGCGCCAGCGCCTCGTGCGTCGTCACCTTGAGCACGCGCGCGTGGGCGTGGACGCTGCGCACCACGCCGAGGTGCGCGAGGCCCGGGCGCGTCAGGTCGTCGAGGAAGCGGCCGGCGCCGGTGAGGAGGCGGAGGTCTTCCTTGCGTCGGGGCGAGGCGCCGATCATGTCGCGCCGACCATAGCAAGGGCGCCCCGCCTGCGCAACGGACGTACTACCATTCCGGCATGGCCGAGCACCTGGTCGGTGTCATCTCCGACACCCACGGCCTCATCCGCCCCGAGGCGATCCGCGAGCTGGCGGGCGTCGAGCTGATCGTCCACGCCGGCGACGTCGGCGCGCCCGAGGTGCTCGAGCGCCTCCGCGAGATCGCGCCCGTGGTCGCCGTCCGCGGCAACAACGACCGCGACGCGTGGGCGGCCTCGCTGCCGGACACGGAGGTCGTCGAGGTCGAGCAGACGGTCCTCTACGTCCTGCACGACCTGAACGAGCTCGAGCTCGACCCGGCGGCGGCCGGCTTCCGCGCGGTGATCGCGGGCCACTCGCACCGCCCGCGGATCGAGGAGCGGAACGGCGTGCTCTTCCTGAACCCGGGGAGCGCGGGGCCCCGACGGTTCACCCTCCCGATCGCCCTGGCCCGGCTCTCCATCCGCGACGGCAAGCTCGACGCGCGCATCGTCGAGCTGGCCGGCTGACCCCGATCTGCCCCTGGTCGAAGGGCTTGCTCGCGCGCTGACGACGTGTATCGTTCTTTGGGCATTGCGCCGGGCCGGACCGCGCCTGATAGTGAGCGCGGAGGTGATGCCCGATGGCCTGGCTCCTCGCGGTCCTGTTCCTCTCGGTGGGCCTGAGCGCCGCCGCCGAGGAGTGGTCGCGGGCGCGGGTGGCGCGGCTGCCCGACTCGGCCTTCGCGATGGTGGAGATCGCGTCCGACGGGCGCCTGCTGCGCCCCCTCCCGCATCACGACGAGACCGGCGCGGTCGATCTCGCCCACCTCAGGGCCGCGCGCACCCGTCTGGGCCAGGTGCGCTGGCTCGACCCGGCCAACGAAGCGATCGCGCGCCGGCACCTCGAGGAGCACTGGCAGGCGATCAGCCGCTGAGGACCGCATCGGCAGTCAAAGCCGCATCATCTCAACGACGACCGCGCGGCACCGAGCCGCGCGACCAGGAGGGCTCCCATGGTTGAGGTCGGGGACAAGACGCCCGCGTTCTCGCTCAAGGATCAGGACGGCCGCCCGCACAAGCTCGCGGACTACGCGGGGCGGCCGCTGGTGCTGTACTTCTACCCCAAGGACGACACGCCCGGCTGCACCAAGGAAGCCTGCGCGTTCCGCGACACGCTACCGCAGCTCGAGAAGGGCAAGGCCGCCGTCCTCGGGGTCAGCATCCTCGACACCAGGAGCAAGGCGAAGTTCGCGGCGAAGCACAAGCTGAACTTCCCCCTCCTGGCCGACGAGGACCACGCCGTCGCCGAGAAGTACGGCGTCTGGAAGAAGAAGAGCATGTACGGCAGGAGCTTCATGGGCATCGCGCGCACGACCTTCCTGATCGGCCCCGACGGCCGGGTCGCGCGCCGCTGGGACGACGTGAAGGTGAACGCCCACGCCGAGGAGGTGCTCGCCGCCGTCGACCAGCTCTGAGGTGGCACCCGCCCCTCGCTTCGGCTCGCTATCGCGGAGGCCGTTGCCCTCCAGCGCCGGGGCTCAGAGCCCTCGGAGGGGGCCGCCTGCCCTGGTCGAGCCGGCGCGCCAACCGAGCGCACCCCGCCGCGATCGATTCTCGCGGCGCAAGCCTGGCTTGCGGCGCGAAGTGACCGGAAAACCAATGCACTCGACCACCGGAGCGGCGCCGGGACGCAAGCCCGGCTTGCGGTGCGGCCGGGTCACTCCTTTCCTGACGCGCACTTGCGGGTGGCGCGCCCCTTGCGTCATCGGGCGGGCGACATGAGCGTGATCGTCGGCATCGACGTCGGCGGGACGACCATCTCCGGGGGTCTCGTCACCGATCAGGGTGAGATTCTCGCCGTCGTCCGCCGGGGCACGGCCAGCAACGGCGCGGGTCGCGCGGTCGAGACCATGCTCGGCGTGACCGACGAGCTGATTGCCCAGGCTGAGCGGCGCCGGCTACGCCTCGACGGCGTGGGCATCGGGCTCCCGGGCCTGGTCGACGCTGAAAAGGGGATGATGGTGGACGACTCGAACTTCGTCCCCGAGTTCGCGCACGTGCCGCTCGCGGAGGCCGTGCACGGGCGTACCGGCGTCCCGGTGTTCGTCGACAACGACGTGAACGTCCTGGCCCTCGGCGAGTGGACCTTCGGCGCGGCGCGGGGGGCTTCCTCGATCGTCGTGCTCGCGGTCGGGACCGGCGTGGGCGGCGGTATCATCGTCGGCAACCGCCTGGTCCGCGGGCACGCCGGGTGCGCCGCGGAGTTCGGCCACATGGTGGTCGACCCGGCGGGGCCGCCCTGCTTCTGCGGGAGCCGCGGCTGTCTCTGCCTCTACGTGAGCGGCCGGCATCTCGAGGCCGCCGCGCGCGCAGACGTCACCGGGCATCCCGCCTCGACGCTGGCGGCGCTGCGCAGCGGGGACGGGGAGTCGCCCAGCGCGGCGGTGGTGTTCGCCGCCGCCGCGGGCGGCGATGGCCGCGCCCGCGCGCTCGTCGAGGAAGCCTGCCGTGCGCTCGGCACGGCCATAGCGCTGGCGGTCAACATCCTGAATCCGGAGCTGGTGATCGTGACGGGCGGGGTCGCGCGCTCGCTCGTCTCTCTCGAGGCAGCGCTGCGGCAGCACGCCAAGGCGGGTGCGCTGGCGCGCGCGCTGGCGGCCACCCGGATCCTGATCCTGCCCGGGGACAAGGGCCAGACGATGCGCGGCGGGGCGGCCCTGGTGCTCTACGAGCTGGCCCGGCGAGCGGAGGGCTGATCGTGTACGTGCAGCGGCCGGACGCGCGGATCTTCTACCAGGCCACCGGCAAGGGCTCCCACGACGTCGTGCTGTGCCCGCCCTGCCAGCCGGCGATCTACAGCCGCATGTGGAAGTACCAGATCCCATACCTCTCCCGCTACTTCCGCGTCATCGCGATGGACCAGCGCGGCAACGGGCGCTCCGACCGTCCCCCGACGGGCTACGACTTCGAGACGCGGTACGCCGACCTCCTCGCCGTGCTCGCGGAGACGGTGCGGCCGCCCTTCGCGCTCGTCGCGTTCAGCTGCGCGAGCATGCTCGCCGCCCGCTACGCGGTCGAGCACCCCGAGCGCCTCTCGCACCTGATCCTGACCTGTGCCCAGTACGCGCAGTCCCTGCCCCGGCCCTTCGAGGAGCGGGTAGCGGCGGTCATACGCCACGACTTCGACGGCTGGCGGGAGCGCCTCTTCCGGAACGTCTTCCCCGAGCCGCACTCGCTGAAGGGTATCGAGGACGGCATCGCCTGGGCGGGGGAGACCTCGCCCGACGTGCTCGTCGAGGCGCTGCGCGAGATCGAGAAGGACAACGTCTACGACCTGCTGGGCCGGGTGCGCGTCCCCACGCTGCTCCTCCATGGCACCCACGACCGGATCGTGCCCTACTCCCACGGCGAGAAGTTCGCGGCGGCGGTGCCGGGCGCGCGGCTCGTCACCTTCGAGGGCGGCGGACACGGCTTGCCCAACCGGGAGGCGGCCAAGGTCAACACCATCGTGCGCGACTTCGTCCTCGGCCGCGAGGTTTCGTCCCAGCGCATCCCGCCCCTCGCCGAGCGCACGACGCCGCCGCGCCGGACCCGCCGCGGCTCCGCGCGGCGTATCCTGTGGCTCTCGAGCCCGATCGGCCTCGGGCACATCCAGCGCGACCTCGCCATCGCCCGGAAGCTCCGCGAGACCCACCCCGATGCCACCGTGGAGTTCCTCGCCGCCGATCCCGCCCGCCGGGTGGTAGAGGTCGCGGGCGAGCGCCTCCATCCCGCGACCGATCTGCTCCTCAACGAGAGCGCCCATGTCGAGGGCTGGGCGGCCGACCACGAGCTGCACGCCTTCAACGCGCTCTGGGACATGGACGCGATCATGGCCGCCAACTTCATGCTGTTCGCCGACGTGGTGGAGACGGGCGACTACGACCTCTGGGTCGGCGACGAGGGCTGGGACCTCGACTACTTCCTGCACGAGAACCCGGAGCTGAAGCGGGCGCCCTACGTGTTCCTGACGGACTTCATCGGGATGCTCCCGATGCGCGACGACCCGTCCTCGGTGGAATTCGTGCGCGCCTGGGAGAAGAACGCCGAGAACATCGACCATCTCCGGCTCCAGCCCGACGTGCGCGATCTCTCGGTGATGATCGGCGACGAGGAGGACGTCCTCGACCGGGAGTTCGGGCCGGGCCTGCCCAACATGCGGCAGTGGGCGCGCGAGCACTTCCGCTTCCCGGGCTACACCTACCACTTCGACCCCGTCCAGTACCGTGACAAAGCCGCCCTCCGGCGCGAGCTCGGCTTCGCCGACGGGGAGCGGGTGATCCTCGTCTCCGTCGGCGGCACCCGCGTGGGGCTGAACCTCCTGCGGAAGTGCGCCCAGGCCTTCGCGCTGATCGCCCCGCAGATCCCCGACACCCGCATGATCCTGGTGGGCGGGCCGCGTGTGGCCGAGGTCGACCTGCCGCGCGGGCCGCGGCTCGAGGCCCGGCCGTTCGTGCCCCACTTGTTCCGGCACCACGCCGCCGCCGACCTGGCCATCGTCCAGGGCGGCCTCACCACCACGATGGAGCTGGCGGCCTTCCGCACGCCCTTCCTCTACTTCCCGCTCCGCAACCATTTCGAGCAGCAGTTCTTCGTCGCCCGGCGCCTGGAGCGGCTCGGCGCCGGCGTCCGCATGGACTACGACCGGACGACTGCCGAGGACCTGGCGAGCACGCTGCTCGCGCACCTCGGCAAGCCCGTCCACTGGAGCGACGTGCCCGTGGGGGGCACGGAGCGAGCCGCCCGCCTGATCGCCAACCTGCTCTGACGCGGAAGGAGACTCGTCATGGCCGAGCGACCGAACGACGTGAACCTCGAGAAGATCAAGGAGCTCGACGAACTGGTCCGCGGGAATCCGCCGATGGGCAAGTGCACGCTCCTGGCCCGGTCGGTGTGGCAGCGCGGGACCAAGGCGCAGGTCAGCATCAGCCAGATCCGGGCGGGCGGGCAGGACATCATGCCGCCGACCCGACGGTTCGTGCTGACGGTGGACGAGCCGGACATCCTGGGGGGCGTCGACAGCGCGCCTCAGCCAATCGAGGTGCTCCTGTCGGCCCTGGCCGGGTGCGTGACCGCCGGCATCGCCACCAACGCCGCCATGTTCGCGGTCCCGATCGACAGCCTGGAGATCGACCTGGAGGCCGACATCGACCTCCGCGGCGTGCTCGGGCACGACAAGTCGGTCCGCAACGGCGTGACCGACATCCGCTACACGGTGACGATCCAGAGCCCGGCGCCGGAGGATCAAGTGCGGCGGTGCAAGGAGACGATCGACCGGAAGTCGCCGGTCCGCGACACGCTGGCGAACCCCGTGAACATCACCTCGCAGCTCGTCTACAAGCCGCGCTGAGCGATGCCGGGCGAGGTCAACTGCCTGCACACCAAGGTGCTGATCCCCTTCGTCGAGAAGGAGGTCGGCCCCGAGGGCGTGGCGGCACTGCTCCGTGCGGCCGGGCGGTCCCGTGAGTACCTGATCGCCGACCACAACTGGATCTCGCTCGCGCTCGCCGACCAGCTTGTCCATCTCGCCATGGAGCTGATGGGCGAGCCCGGCGAGGAGCGCTTCGCCCGGCGGATGTGGGAGTTCGGGATGGACTGGAGGGCGGCGCGCGAGGAGCGCTCCTACCTCGGCACCTACTCGATGGGCATCGGCGACCCCCGCGGGATCTTCCAGCGCCAGGACGTCTTCCAGGGCCAGGTCGCCCGCTGGTGCCGCGTGGAAGTGGTGGAGATCGGGCGCACGTGGATGCGGTTCCGGCGCACCCCGCTGCCCGGCTTTCGCACGCCGCGCTGGGCATGCCTGACCACGATCGTGACCTTCGAGCGGTTCCCGACGAACTGGGGCCTGCCCCGCGCCCGCGTGGCCGAGAGCCAGTGTGCGGTCCGTGGCGACCCGTGCTGCCTCTTCGAGGTGCGCTGGAAGAACGCCTCGCTGGGCCGCCCGTTCTGGGGAGCGACCGCGGCCGGGGCCTGTGCCGCGGCCGCGCTGGCGGTCGGCCTGTCCACCGTCGCGCTGCCGTGGCCCGCACCCGCCGCCCTCGCCACGCTCCCGCTGGTCACGGGGCTGGCGGTGGGCCACGCGCTCCGGGAGCGGGATCGGCGCCGGCACACCCAGCGGCTGCTCGACCTGCAGGGGGAGGAGGTCATCTACTCGAACAACGAGCTGGAGAAGAAGTTCCGGGACCTGGAGGCGAAGATCGAGCAGCTCTCGTTGCTGATCGAGCTGAGCGGCGCCGTCAACGCCACGCTCGATCCGGAGAAGATCTACGAGCAGGCGCTGGACCGCCTCGTCCGGGGCACCGGCTACGAGACCGCGGCGCTGTTCCTCGTGGACCCGGAGCGGGGAATCGCCCGGGCGCACAAGATGGCCGGCGCCGACGGCGAGGTGCGCGCGCGCTTCGAGCGCCTGGAGTTCCCGCTCGGCTCCGACCGGAGCCTGACCGCACGGGTGACCAACACCGGGCTGCCGGCGCTGATCGACGACGTGGAGGCCACCGCCGAGCCCGTGGACCTCCCGGCCGCGCGCTCGTTGAGCGCGCGCTCCCTCGTCGCCGTGCCGCTGCGGGTCAAGGGGCGCGTCCTCGGGGTCCTCGGCCTCGTCTCGAGCGCGCCCGGCCGCTTCGGCAACGCCGACCTCGATCTGCTGTCGGCCGTGGCCAACCACGTCGCCCTCGCCATCGACAAGGCCGAGAGCTTCCAGACGATCGAGGACCTGAGCCGCGGCCTGGAGGACAAGGTGCGCGTGCGAACGGAGCAGCTCCGCACCGCCCACGAGGAGCTGCAGGCGGCGTACCGGAACCTCCAGGTGACCCAGATGCAGCTCATCCAGCGCGAGAAGATGGCCTCGGTGGGGCAGCTCGTGGCCGGCGTCGCCCACGAGCTGAACAACCCGATCGGGTTCGTGTACTCGAACGTGACCACGCTCGAGGACTTCGTGCGCCGGCTCCGGGCGATGCTCGACGCGTACCGGGCGGCGGCGCTGCCGGCGGCGGCGCGGGCGCGGCTCGACGCCGAGTGGGACGCGCTCAAGATCGACTACGCCCTCAAGTACCTCGACCCGATGACGCAGGGCATCCGCGAAGGCGCCGAGCGGGCCCGCAAGATCGTGCGCGATCTCCGCGTGTTCGCGCGGGCGCCGGATGACGCCTGGCAGGCGGTCGACCTCCACGAGGAGCTGGAGTCGAGCCTGACCCTGCTCAACCACCTCCTGAAGGACCGGGTGGCGGTGGAGCGGAAGTTCGGCGAGGTGCCCTCCGTCGAGTGCGTCCGGTCGCAGGTCGACCAGGTCTTCCTGAACCTGCTCGCCAACGCCGCCCAGGCGATCACGGGCGAGGGGCGCATCACGCTCGAGACGCGCCGGGAGAACGGCTTCGCCGTGGTGACCGTGGCGGACTCGGGGCCGGGGATTCCTCCCGAGATCATCAGCCGGATCTTCGACCCGTTCTTCACGACCAAGCCCGTGGGCGAGGGGACGGGCCTCGGGCTGTCCATCAGCTACGAGATCGTGAAGAAGCACCACGGCGAGATGACGGTGGCGAGCCCCCCCGGCGGCGGGGCCCTCTTCACGGTACGCCTGCCGCTGGCACGGACGGCCTGAGCGATGGCCGAGACGCTGCTGGTCGTCGACGACGAGCCGCGCGTGCTCGACTCCCTCGAGGCCCTGCTGGCGATGGACTACCGCGTGCTGCGGGCCGACCGGCCCGCCGAGGCGCTCCGCCTGCTCGCCGACGAGCCCGTGGCGGCGATCATCAGCGACCAGCGCATGCCCGGGATGACGGGGACCGAGCTGCTCACCGAGTGTCGGGCGATCGCGCCGGAAACGGTGCGCATCCTGCTCACGGCCTTCACCGACGGCGACGCGCTCATGGCGTCCATCAACGCCGCCAACGTCTACGCCTTCGTGCTCAAGCCGTGGGACCCCAAGGAGCTGGCGCACACCGTGCGCCGGGGCGTCGAGCGCTATCTCCTGGCCCGCGAGCGCGAGCAGCTCCTCCGCGACCTGGCCGCGCGGAACCAGGAGCTGGAGGAGGCGTTCGTCCGCTTGCGCGCCGCCCAGGACGGTCTCGTGCGGGAGGCGGCGGTGCGGAGCCAGCTCCAGCGCTACGTCTCGCCGCGGCTCGTCGACCTGGCGTTGGCGAACCCCGCCCTCCTCGACCTGCCGGGCGACTGGCGCCAGGCGACGGTGCTGTTCGCCGACATCGCCGGCTTCACGCGCCTGATCGAGACCACGCCAGCGCCCGTCGTCATCCGGCTGCTCGACGAGTACTTTGGCGAGATGATCGAGGTGCTCTTCCGCCACGGCGGGACCGTCGAGCAGCTCATCGGCGACGAGATCGTCGCGCTCTTCGGCGTCCCCGAATCGGGTGCGGATGCCGCCGTCCAGGCGGTCCGGGCGGCCAGCGACATGGTGACGGCGGTCGAACGGCTCGCCGCCCGGTGGACGGCGGAGCGGCGGCCCGCATTCGACATCGGTATCGGTCTCAGCACGGGCAAGGTGATGGCCGGCACCATTGGCTCGGACCGCCGCCGCGAGCTGATCGTGGTCGGCCGTCCCATGATCGCCGCCGCCCGAATCCAGCGGATGACACGGCTCTTCGGCGCGCATATCATCGCCGACGAGCGCACGTTCCGTCGGGTCGACGGCCTCGTCCGGTACCGGGAGCTCGGCACCCCCCGCCTGAAGGGCATCAAGCAGCGGGAGGTGCTCTACCAGATCCTCGGCTATCAGCTCGACGGGGGGCTCCGCCCCCCTTCCGAACCTCCTCCCGGGGTCGGCGCCGGGGCAGCCGGCGCTCGACGCGCCGAGTCGGGCCCGTGAGGGAGGGGAACCGCTGAACGGATCGCGTCCGGGAGAGCATTTGTGGAACAGGTGACCGTGCTGATCGTCGACGACGAGCCGCGCGTCCTGGACGCCGTCGAGGCGGTCCTCGCCGTGGAGTTCCGGGTCCTGCGCGCCGAGAATGGCGACCGGGCCCTCGAGATCCTCCGGCGGGAGGAGGTCGCGGTCATCCTGACCGACTACCGGATGCCCGCCATGAACGGGGTGGAGCTGCTTCGCCGCAGCCACGAGCACGCCCCCGACGCCCTCCGCATCGTGCTGACCGCCTACACCGACGTCGACAGCCTGATGGAGGCGATCAACACCGGCCGCATCTACCACTTCGTGCCCAAGCCGTGGGATCCGACCGAGCTCAGGCTCGTGGTCCGGCGCGCGGCCGAGCGGTACCGGCTCGCCGGAGAGAATACGCGCCTCCGCGAGGAGCTCGAGCTGGCCTACAATGCCCTGCGCCGCGAGGTGACCGAGGTCCGCGAGCGCCCCCTGTCCTTCGAGGCGCTCATCGGCGTCCATGGCGGTCTCCGGCGCCAGGTCGAGCTGGCCCGGAAGATCCTCGACGCCGACACCACGGTGCTGCTGCTCGGGGAGACCGGCACCGGGAAGGAGCTCTTCGCGCGGCTCATCCACGACAACAGCCCTCGCCGGGCGCGGAAGTTCGTGGCCCAGAACTGCGCGGCCCTGCCGGAGTCGCTCCTCGAGTCCGAGCTGTTCGGCCACGTCCGCGGCGCCTTCACGGGGGCGTCCGCAGACCGGCGGGGCCTCTTCGAGGAGGCCGACGGCGGGACGATCTTCCTCGACGAGGTCGGGGAGACGTCGCCGGCCACGCAGCTCCGCCTGCTGCGCGTGCTCCAGGAGGGCGAGGTGCGGCGGGTGGGGATGTCCGCCAGCCGCAAGGTCGACGTCCGGATCATCGCGGCCACCAACGCCGACCTCGACGCCGAGATCCGCGCCGGTCGATTCCGCCAGGACCTCTACTACCGGCTCAACGTATTCCCGATCCA
>OBEQ010971300.1_pt1 | contig 13994 bp, 9 predicted proteins | sample 1670901 | NCBI WGS metagenome assembly OBEQ01 (sample SAMEA104232315, study PRJEB22302) | groundwater metagenome | biome: forest; feature: aquifer; material: groundwater | place: USA | collected 2011-08-07 | depth 5.4 m
AATGTCAATAATGCCTTTTGAAAATCGACAACGCCCCTGCTTCATCTGAGTGCTGCACCCTGAGCGAGCACCGAGCAAAGCAAGGGGCGAGTCGAAGGGCTGAGGGACATGGATTCGAACCATGATTCCCTGGGTCAGAGCTGGTCCGAGCACGAATTTCCTCATTCAGAAAAAAACCAGTCATCAAGCAAAGTTACATCTAACGACCCAGAAAACAACAAGAAAAATGAAAAAACATAAACAGCATACGTGTGCCCAAAGATTGCCAAACAGCACTCTCGTTGGACACTTTTTGGACACCTTGAGGAGCAGGTGTTTTTGTTTTTTTGAATAGGCAGGGATGAACCATGTCAAAGCTTCCTTCTTTCCAATTTTATCCCGGTGACTGGATGAAAGATCCAGCCCTAAGATCTGTCTCCATCTCTGCACGAGGTTTGTGGATAGACATGCTGTGCCTGATGTTCGAGAGCGAACAGCGAGGGTGGTTGATGCTGAATGGCAAGCCTATATCGGAACAGCAGCTGGCCCGAATGACTGGCTGCTTGCCTGATGAGGTGAGTCGTTATGTGCAAGAACTGCGCGAGGCTGGGGTGTTCAGCGAATCAGAGCATGGCTGCATCTATTCAAGACGTCTCCTTCGGGATGCCGAGATACGTTCCATTCGGGCCAAATGTGGGAAGCTGGGAGGCAACCCACAATTGCTTAACCAACCTCAAAGCAAATACGAGGCAAGTATAAACCAAAGCATAAAACAAAATGACCCCCCTTCTTCTTCCCCTTCAGCTTCTTTTTCAAAAAAAGAACCCCCCTACCCCCCAGAGGGGGGAATGGTTTGAGAATGATGAATAAAAAAACCGAAGTCAGGATCTCAGTTGATAGAGAGGAAAGAACTGACGCTATCCCCTGACAAACACCCAATGACAGACCTGACAACTGTCAGGGGTTCATTGACAGATTTCAGACGCTCACCATTTCCCCGAGCATTTCCACCCCCTTCGCTAACCCAGCAAGCTGGGTTCCCTGTGACCACTCCCTCTCTACGTCACTTGTCAGTGACAGAGGGAGTGGTCACATGGCGCTAGGGGGTGGAAATGGGAGGTATGGTGAGTAGGAAAGGAAGAGGATGGTGAAGACTGTTGAGGCTGAGAGGATTGGGAAGGTTGATTGGGAGAAAGAAGAAGGAAGGAAGAGAAAGAGAAAAGATTAATGAAGAGGTAAGGAAAGGAAGGAATGAGAAAAAGGGTCTAATGTTGGCGGGGAGGTTTATGGTAGGGGGCATAAGAAATTTGAGCCTTGATAAGGTATTGAAATATCAGGAAGGGGATGATGGGGTTAGCAGGGGATCTATGTGTTGAGTTGGGATTCATAGGGTTTGTGAGTTGGATATTTCTGGATCTTGGATTTGGTTTTCAGCAGTTTATCTGACCGCCACATAACCTGTAGCGAATTAAAATAAGGAATTGCGTTATTTTAGAAATATGCCATATTGTAAAATAACATTGATCCTTATTTTAGTTTCTAAAATAGCCTGAAGCAAACAATCTGGCTTTGCCAGTTGTGAGCGCGCGGTTTGGGGCCATTTGAGGTCTGAAATTCTACGACGCGAGTAGCAACAAACAGGCCGAAAGGGCCCCATCAAAATGAAGAGAGAAAATACAGGGAATTACGATACGACAACCGTTGCCGGTGAGAATGTTCGCGCTTTTATTCCGAACCCCCTGCCACCGGACCCTCCTATCGCCTGGTCCACTGAGTTGGTACAGAAGCAGGAAGAAGCGGCTATCGCTTTGGGCCGTCTCGACAGCATGACCTCCTTTTTGCCGGAACCATCCTTATTTTTATACAGCTATGTCCGAAAGGAGGCGGTTCTCTCCTCACAGATCGAAGGGACTCAATCTTCTTTGTCGGACCTGCTGGCATTTGAAAATGCAGAATCTCCGGGACTTCCTGAAAACAGTGATGCCGTTGAAGTATCAAACTACGTTTCAGCGATGGAGTATGGCCTTAAACGATTGCAAGGAGGTTTCCCCCTCTGTTTGAGATTGATCCGGGAAATTCACGAGATCCTTCTCTCCAAGGGGCGGGGCCAGGCGAAACAGCCAGGCGCTTTTCGGACTTCCCAAAATTGGATTGGCGGTACCAGGCCGGGAAATGCCGTTTATGTTCCTCCGCCGCATCACGTCTTGTCCGATTGCCTGGGGTCTTTTGAAAAGTTTCTCCATGATGAAAAAGGTGAAAAAATTCCCGTCCTCGAAAAAGCGGCCTTGGCCCACGTACAATTTGAAACTATCCACCCTTTCCTCGATGGCAACGGCCGCGTAGGCCGACTTTTAATCACTTTAATCATGTGCTGGCAGGGAGCCCTTCACCAGCCGCTCCTCTATTTGAGCCTTTATTTCAAAAAACACCGGTCCGTTTATTATGACTTGCTACAAAAAGTCCGTGTTGAAGGAGATTGGGAAGCTTGGCTTACCTTTTTCTTCGAAGGGGTTCGTGAAACAGCTGACGGAGCTGTCAAGACAGCGAAGAGTCTACTGTCTCTCTACGAGAAGGATCGGCAACGGCTTTTAAGCAAAGGGCGTGTGGCGAGCTCTATCATCCAGGTGCATCATCATTTTCAGGTCTCGCCCCTATGTTCCCCCAACCGGGTTGTCGAAGCCCTGAAGCTTTCCCCCGCAACGGTGAACAAGGCCCTCGATTATTTACAGGAGATGAAAATACTTCGTGAAATTACAGGAAAGCAAAGGGATCGGCTATTTTCGTATCAGAGGTATCTTCAGATTTTGAACGAGGGAACGGAGATAGAAGATTAGGGGAATAGCGGCAGTGGCTTTTTTGTGGTGCTGATCCAGGCCCAGAACGGATGCGAGAAGAAAGTGTGGTTTAATCTGGATAAGGACATCAAGGCCGTCCTCATCCAAAAAAATGGCATGGAACGGGTCTATATGATCACCGAGGCGGCGACGCCGGAGTTCAAAGCTTTAACGGGACATGATCGGATGCCGAGGTTGAAAGAGTAAAAAGACGAGGAGAAAACATGTTAAACTGGTACAAAGACCCTAGTTTTATATTCATCTTGATAGGCTGTTTTGGCCTCATTTCCCTTTTTTTATATTTTCTAAAAAAATTCCGTTCAGAAGCCAATACGCTCATCAAGAGATTTAATGGTCTTGCCAATGAATTGCTTCTGATTCCACCCGAGAATAAACCGCTAGACGGCGTAGGGTTGGAACAACTGCGTTCAATCATGGACAAAGACAAAGTGCTAAGTGAATTCTGGAATGAATTCGAGGAGACACTTCTTTTTGACGACAATAATGAGGGAATTAGTAAAGTTTACAACACACGGCAGGCTGGTGAGTTTTTCAGAGAGGACGCGCTAATTGCAACCAAATTAGATCTCAGATTATATTCAAGCCTTCCTGGAATCTTCACCAGTTTAGGGCTCTTGCTTACCTTTATCGCAATCCTTCTAGGTCTCGCCCATATCCATCCTGACGTAAATAACAATAACAAGTTAACTGGCGTCGAAGCTTTAGTTTATAGCTTATCTGGAAAATTTCTTTCTTCCATCATTGCGTTAATCCTCGCCACAGTTTTTACTTTTCGTGAGAAAGATTTTGTTAAGAATATTCACCGATCTTATCAACATTTCATTGGGGCATTTAATCACCGTTTTGCACGAATGCCAGCCGAGCATCTTTTAAAAGATATCCACAAGGATATTGCTCAACAATCTATAGCTTTTAGACAGTTTGGTACAGATCTTTCAGGTCATCTCAAAGAGAGTTTTAGAGAAGGGATGGATCCCCTCATTCAAAGAATAGCTCAAGCGCTTGAGGTCTTGGCAAAACAAAAATCAGAATCACTTGAGAGCTCATTAGGAGGTATCATTCATGAATTCAAATCTTCTTTAATGGGTTCTACAAATAATGAATTTAAAGCATTGTCAGACGCATTGGGGCAAACGGTTACACTTTTAAGTCAGATGAACCAGAGTGGTCAAAAATCACAAGAAAAAATGTCAGAAATGATGGGAGCCTTTGACCAGTTAATACTTCGCCAATCATCGACGGGACAGGAAAATCTCTCCACCTTGTCTAATACGATGGGGATTGTCTTAGAAAAACTTCGTGATCAAGCTGCATCTTCTTCCTCATCTTTTGCAGAGACTGTTACGGGAGTGTTGCAACGCCTTGAACAGAGTGCTTCCAATCAAATGACTGAAGCATCACGTCGAACCGAAGAGCTCGTCACTCTTATTCGTGCCGCTGTCCAACAAATGCAATCTGCGATGTCGGAATCATCGTCTACTGCTCAAAATACAGTTACTGGTATTATCGAAAAGACTTCAAACTGGTCTCAGAATACTGCGGATTCATTGGCTGGAGTCATTGCGGAACAAAGTAAAAATGCCACTGCAATCAGTGAAGCTAGAAGTTTATTAGGTGAATCGTTAACAATTTTCAAAGAATCTGTTCGAGAAGGTGCAAACACTTTGCGACAGCTTGACCTGAGTTCAAAATCGATGGGGGATGGTTTAATAGTCATGAATGCTTCCGTCTCTAAAGTACTTTCTATTCAAGATCATTTAAACGATCTCGCATCACTTGTGGATAGAAATGCTCAGAACCTCACCCAAGTCATCAACCAGCAAACTCAAGTGCTGTCGAGCTATGAAAAAGTATTTGGAGAATTTGACAAAGGGATTGGCTCTTTACTTTCACAGATCAGCAGCAGCCTAGAAAGCTATTCTGCTCGAGTAAAGTCCAGTATTGAAACCAGTCTCAAGCAATTTGATAACGTGCTTGGCGATGCAACCAATAAGCTTGGAAACACTGTAGAACAATTAAATGAAAGCCTTGAAGAAATCATTGATCTTGCCATGAAGGCTAAAGAGGTTGGAAATGGATGATCATTCATCCCTATCCAGCTCGCTAACAGATATGATGACTTCTCTTATGGTCATATTCATTCTTCTTTTAACGAATTATTTGAGCAACGAACAAGGCGCTGTAGCTGTTGCACGTAGCAAAACTGAAGAAATGAAAGCTCAATTAGAATCCAAGTTATCAGAATTCAAAGTTGAAGGTGTTGAAGTGAAGAAAATGGATGATTACAATCTGGTGATCATCATCCCTGACAAACTTCTTTTTGATGTCGGGAATAGCCAGCTTAACGCCAACGCCACTGATTTTTTGTCAAAACTTACGCCCGCATTAATTGACTCTTTTTCACGTCGCGAGAACGATATTGGTTCGATCAGTGTCGAGGGCAATACTGATAAAAAATTAAGAGCGGATGCTGCAAATAAATACTACAATTGGGATTTAAGCCAGCAGCGCGCAAGTGCTGTTATGAAATATATATTTGAATCACAAAGCGCCCCTAATGAAATTGAGAAATTCAAGAAGATTGCCTTGTTCGGCGGAAGAGGACCTATTGAATGTGATCCGGCAATAGATGCAAATGAAGATGCAATGAAAAAATGCCGAACCGTAAAATTTAAAATAAGAATGAAGTCTAACGAAGAAAAAACAATTCTTTTAGAGAAAAGTCATGTTCCAGGAAATTGAAAAGTCATTAAATAGCTTACGTAATATTACCCTTAATCGGGACGCTGCGGAGCATTTGCCGTTTAATGACAATTTATATAGCTTCCCAAGAATAACTGAAGCACGCGAGAACTTTGGCAATACGATCCCTTTAGAAAAAATTGAAGATATCTCATCAGAAACGGTGCACAAGTGGGATCTATTTACACAGGACTCAAGTCTACACCGCCTTTCACCTAAAGATATCAAGCGAATCTGCTGGAGTCCTAAAATTGTTGAAACCGATTTGTTTAGGCAGAAATTAACAAAAAAGGATTTTTCGCTGACAGTCTCATGCGTTAAAGGACTACTGTATAGCTACCATTCTTTGTTTGATGAACTGAAAGCAAACCGTGAATTCAACGATTTCCTATCTCAATTAATTCTTCATTATGCAGAGTTTAATTCGCAGATTGCAAGGTGGTCCCAACAGGTAGATTGCATTGTTGGCGTTGATGCTCCAAGAAGATTTGGGTTCAGCACTCTGAATGAGAAAGTGACTGTAGAAATTGCCCTCAAAAAAGCTTTGCTTTACGAAACAACGCAATTCGCCGCTGATGCGGCACAACAAACCTCTCTTGCCTACATTGAGCGGTTTAATAAGCTCAACTCGGAGGAGTTAGATTTTTTTCTTAACGATATTATTTCATCAAAATTGCTCAGTAGAGATGCTTTTAAATACGCTATTTCAGAAGTCGTTCTTGCTAATAGGTGTAGCAATGAAGAGGCAACCCAGGCAAAGATCATTGATTTTATTTTGAGTTCAGATGGGCTGGGCGATCCACGGATGCATCCTGAGAATTGGGTAGGAGTATCCGAGGGAGCAAAAAAGGCAATTATTCAGTGGCTATCACGTGAAGATATAAATTTCTTTTTTGAACTGCTGATTAAAGATCAAGAAGATAAGCATAAAAGAAAAAATTTCTGGCTTTCGTATGTATCTCGCGTGTCGAGATCAAGAGCCCTTCTCTCATCCCATGACCGCTCCAGACATGCGGTAAAACTTCAAGAGCTCGAAAATAAAGGGCGCTCTTATGGAGAGCTAACAGGCCCTCAAGACGCCAGTGCTTTTATTTTAGATTTTGGACAGATAGTTGTTGTGGAGTTCAATCAAGTTGGAAATGCATGCTACATTTATACACGACCCCAATTTGACTCCATTGTAAAAGACTTTTGGACTTCATCTATCTCATTTAGCCTTCTAAAGAATCAGTCTATGGTGGCTGAGCGTGTAAGGCATACCCCAGAAAAATGGCAGGATGAAACCCGGGGAGTACTTGCTCGTTTTGGAATTCGCAGGAATTAATAACTATGACAACCAATCTTGATTTGACAAACCTTGCTAGCGATATTGCACTCAGCGCAACTCCCGACTCGCTCATTATTCAACATCTTAAAGGCAAAAATTTATTAGAACTCACTACATGGACAGATGCAGAAGGTATTACTTCTCTTGGTACTCTGTTCTCTCAGAGAATCCAACAGCTAATTGAACAAGAAGTTATGTCGGTGAATGAGGACAGACTTGTCATCACCTATGATAACCTCAATGTTCTATCTGAGCCTCCCATTGAATTCGATTTCTTGAATACACTGGTTCCTTGGGCTCCATTCTCAATCGCCATCAGCACCAGCGGATACGCCGGTTCTCCAAATTTTACACTCCAATACGCATTTATGTTGGGAAGAAACCATTCCTTTCCGCAGAGAATCGGTCCTTTCCTAAAAAGAGACAAAGCCATATATAGACTTTCTCCAAACACCTTCAACTTACTCGAAATCATAGACACATTCAATCTGCTGCCTGGAAATAATAAAACAAAACAAGAAGCTCTTATTGTTCTAGAAAAAGTAAAGAGGCTTACAAACAATGCAGGCCTCGATGATTATTTAAAGAAGGAAACTATTATCTTGCCTAGCAAGGTTAAGCTGGATGTGGAGTTTGAGCAAAATGGTCTTATATCATTAATTCCTTCATTCGAAGGCGTTCCCAGCGATGCGATGAAGCAGGAGTTCCTTAGATTTAGCGAAGTTCAGTCGATCTACGATCTCGAGGGTGAAAATTATAATAGGCTTCGTGTTATTATATCAGATCCAATCAAAGATATTTTAAAGGATATACAAAAAATTAGACATGTAGGTGGTGCAACAAAGGACAGAGTATTGGCCGACGTTTTTAGCTGTCTGAGTGATGGACTTAATCGAGATTTAATTGACCTCACAATCTTTGGGCCTCGCGTTAAGGGTGTCGGAGAAATTCCATTTCGAGCAAAAATAATCATTCAAGGCAAGAGCCGAGACTGGGCCGACTCAGAAAATATTTCACAAATTGCAAATTTACTTAAAATTGAAGTGACTAACACTGATAACGAATCCCATCTTCTTCATTTTTCTTCCACACAAGAAATTTCAGATCTGACTACTGCCATTAGTGAGGCTAAGGCTGATAAGCAAGCAACCGTAGAATTTAAGGGAAATAAGTTATTGATTGATGAAACTTTGACCGATGGTCTTCAAGAAATACAGTCCATGCTGCAGCCAGCTCAAAAAGGTAAGGTGGATGATCTTCGTAAGAAAGTACGAAACAGTCGATGTTTATTAATTTATACCAACGAAGAAACGTCCGAATACTTAGAAGGCAATCAAAGCGTTCCTTTAATGAATCTACAGCAGCAACCCATTATACCAAAATCCATTAAAGAGAACATTATTAGGGATGGGAACAAGGATCGCCTGATACTAAAGCAACACCAGCTTGATGGTATCAAATGGCTCCAAAATCTTTTCAAAAATAGAGAATTCCGAAGAGGTTGTTTATTAGCAGACGATATGGGGTTAGGGAAAACTCTTCAGGTCCTTACTTTTTTAGCTTGGTGTATTGAAGAAGGATACTACGAGGGCTTAGGACAGGAAAGCGGACCATATGAACCAATTCTCATTGTTGCACCATTAATTTTACTGCCAAACTGGAAAGATGAGATGGAGCTGTATTTTTCCGATGATATTTTTGAGCCGACTCTCCTGCTACATGATAAGGCACTTAAAGCGCTCATTAAAAAAGGTTCAAGTGGTAAGGAGGTTGTACTTGGTACTCCTCGACTTGATATCGACCGAATACGTGAACACAGAGTTGTAATTACAAATTATGATACGGTCAAAAACTACCAACATTCTTTCGGCAGAATTCCGTGGTCAATTATTGTGACCGATGAAGCACAAGAATTTAAAGATCAAAATGCCAGATCAGATGCTTTAAAATCTCTAAAAGCCCTTTTTAAAATTGTTGCAACCGGAACGCCGGTTGAGAACAGATTGTTGGATCTATGGAACCTTCTTGATTACATGCAGCCTGGCTCTCTGGTAGGATCATCTAAGGATTTTTCTGAACGTTACGAAAAAAAGGTTGAAGAAAAAAGTAATGATGAGAGGCAAGCTCTTTCAACACAACTCAGACAGATATTATTTTACGGTAAACCTGACACTTTCATATTAAGGCGTGAAAAGCAAAACGAACTCCCTGATTTACCCAAAAAAAATGAAGAACGCCTAGATTGCGACTTGTCTGAAATACAGAGACAGCTCCATGTTGATCTTGTGCAGAATTTATGCACCATAAATAAAGAACACCACTTCACAATTATCCATACTCTTCGCCGTCTTTACCTACATCCTCATCTCTTGGATAATCAGAAACCCATCGATAACCCTCAAACACTGATTGATGCGTGTCCTAAGCTCCAACGTTTGATAGAGATTTTGAGTAAAATTAAAAATCGAAACGAGAAGGTTTTGATTTTCGCTGTTCTCCAAGATATGCAGACCATTTTAACTCAGGTTCTCGGGGCATATTTTGGTATAGAAATTGATGTAATCAATGGCGCGCCAGACAGTAGCCGTAGAGATCAAATGAGTTATCGCAAAGAATTAATCGACAAGTTTTCACAAAAGACCGGATTTAACATCTTAGTTTTATCACCAAGAGTGGCGGGTGTTGGATTAACGATTACTGCAGCTAACCATGTCGTACATTATGAGCGGTGGTGGAATCCAGCAAAGGAATCCCAAGCTACAGATAGAGCATACCGTATTGGGCAAAAGAAAGATGTTCACGTTTATTATCTCATTGCAAAGGACAGTAGAAACGAATTCGAATCTTTCGATCAGAAATTAGATCAGCTTTTAACTGAAAAAAAACGACTGCTAAAGGATTTCCTTGTCCCAACAAACACAGCTGATATTTCCTATGAAGACATGGTGAAATCAGTCACTCAATCTTCGGAAGGTAAAATTAGACACCCAATTCCATCTCAAGATCAACGCGAGTTGTATGATAGTTTGGTTAAAATAAAGACTCTAGATGGGCATAACTTTGAATGTTTGCTTGCGGTCCTCTTTAAAAAACGAGGTTTTTCTGTAGTTTTAGGCCCAATGTCAAAGGATGGGGGCGCAGATATTATTGCTGTTAGCAAAACGGAAATAATATTGATTCAATGCAAGCATACGACAACGAACGTTCCCATTAGTCATGTAGTCATTGCTGACCTTCAAGATGCGGCGGGTTTCTACCGCTCAAAATTATTTTCTGATGGAATGAGGAGATTACGCATTCAGCTTCTTGGAGTTACAAATGGGCAGTTTGATCAAGAAACAAAAGCGCTCGCAGTTAGAGAGGGTATCGATTTAAGTGAGACAAGTGACATTTACTCATTGATTCAAACCTTCCCCATCTCTCGAATTGAAATGCTTCAGATTGGACAGGAGCGTTCAAGGAACTTGGATGAGGTGAAGCGAAGACTCAGTATGATTGAAGTATAAATTACTTTGGTTGGAATATGACTCAGAACTCAATGCCAACCTGTGAGCACCAATGTTTATAAATAATGACCATCGCCATTGTATCAAGGGTGCAATATTGCCGTAGTAGGTCGGTCCATTTTTTGTGTGCTTCAATATCACCGCGATGCAGCCCATACATCATCTCCTGATAGGCACGCATCGCTCCCGTCCCTTCTGTAATCACTTCTGCTTTCTCAGCGATTTCTATTTTTTCCAAGGTATCGTAAGGGCTGGTGACCCGATCGCCACATTTCTTAACATAGGGCCTGAAATATTCCACCTCATGCAGATAGGGGTTATTATTCCATATGGCAGGTAATACATATTTAATCGAAACACTCCCCTGCATGTCAGGGTGATAATAATTTTCGGCTGCTATCTTGTATTGATCGACCAGTACTTTATTCATCCATTGAAGCCACTCGGAAAGTTCCAGCAATGGCTCATCTTGCTGCTTTAACTGTTGAGCTATATCGTTAAGAACACTCCGTTCATGGGGCCACCACATAAATATTGTTCCTGAACGGTCTAAAGACGCCATCAAAGTTTTTGCAAACTCTATATTTGGGTATGTGTCACGCGTGTTGATCCATTCTCGATGCTTAGGGGCTTTGCCTGGAGCTTCGATCGTATGACAACTCCACTGAAATGCTACCTGCCCGTAGGGGCGCATTCCAACATGATATGGAAGAGCCATCCTCGATGTTTCAAAATCAATAAACTGCAGTGGATATTTGTGCTGCGTTAATTCGTCCCGCAGATCTGGATTAATCCATGTCTCATTCTTTTTCGTGTATTCAATTTGCCGTTTCTGTTGTGCACCACGTTTCTCACCGGTGAGCCACTCAACGGGAATATCATAAAGAGACGCTTTTCCATTGGCAAAGAGTTTATCGGCAAGCTTTTCTCCCTTTGCTTTTACGTGCCCCAGATTTCGTAATTCAAGTAGATGAGGGGCTACCGTTCCCATACTTCCCCAGCATTCCAAAAATCCATTTTTCTCGGTCAATTCACTCGGCATGCGGTATTCGCAGTGTTTACACTCGATTGACAATGGACCTTGCATCTTCCGATAGCCCTCTATAACCGAGGCAACAAATTCAGCTGCAACTTTTTTTATTTCTGGGAGAAGATGTTCGACTTCCACTGACACATCAATTTTGACAAGCAATTGATCTTTACGCACTGCTTCGGCATCACCTGCATATTCTACATTGTAAGATTCATCACCATTGTCATTTTTGACGACGTGCAGAATAAACTGCTGCAATAAATTATCGATACTTGTCTGCTTGCTCTTGTCACAGAGCATGAGAAAAGGTTTTATGTCTGCATCTGGGAATGCGTGCTGTAGTACATAACTCTGGTAGGCCACATCTTCAAGGTAGGGCTGCCATTCGCTTGCCAACTCCGGACTATTTTTTTTCCAAAAAACTTCTATTCCACCCGTCGCATGTTCTTTGCATTCGCTACCATCAATCGACTTTGCCTTTACTTCTATAAGTTCAAATCGTTTTCCTCTTTTGATCAGTATATCGGCGCGAATCAACATTCCATCCACGAAAATAGCAGGCTCAAAGAGCACTACATTTTCACGCTTTAGATATTCCTTCGTGTGGGAGATTGCCGCTTCTTGATCACGACCACCCGGAATCTCAATGCCTTCAGGAAAAAATAGTTGGGCCATCTTGCCTACCATGAATCCACCCTCGGCCAACAACTGCATAAATTTGTTCTCTTGTTTTAAATTGGGATATTTATTTTTGCGGTAATAGAGCTTTGTAGGGCATTCCCGTGCAGCTTTGAAATCTGATTTTGATAAATACTTCATAAGACGTCCGATGAGTGAGTGAAGATAAGATTCTAGCTCAGCAGTAAGAGAAAATCCACTTCTCTATCGACCACCCTGAAAGGCCGGCAATCTCAGCAGTTCCTCAATTGTCAATGATCAGCCAGACTGCCAATCAATGAACGACAACTCAAACCGTTTACCTTAAGCATCGACCGTTTCCCCGGAAACGCTTGGAAACGCTTATGCCATTTAGCCCTCCTCGAAATCATTCAAGAATTTAAAACCCCATTCTGGCACAGCGATTGTAGTTAAGTCAGGATATGGACATCGAACCCCTTCTGCGAGTCATCGAAGTCGCCAAGATCTTGAGTATTTCCCCAAGCTGTGTCCGGGAGCTTGCCCGGCGTGGAGAGCTTCGGGGGATCAAGTTTACTTCTGACTGGCGATTTAAACAGGATGCGGTAAGGGAGTTTTTAGACCGGAGCGAATATCATGGGCATACGCCACACAAAGAACGGTTGGCGGGTTGATTGGCGTGATGAGCATGGACGGCGCAAGCGTCGGACATTTGATTCTCGATCGGCTGCCGACTATTTTCTAACTCAAGAGAGAGCAAAGATCCAAGGGGTCAAAGCCAAGGTTCTGCCTATGAGGATCAAATTCAACGAATTTGTCGCCTCCTGGCTTGAAAAGGTCAAGCGCGATTGCGAAGAGAGAAACAAACCTAGAACCTATGAATGGTATGAAGCGATTTTCAGGGTTCATCTGAATCCAATTCTGGGGAGCCTCGATCTCTCTGCCCTGACACCTGCCTTCCTGCGGGGCACTCCAAACAATCCGGGCATCAAGGAGAGGCTTTTCTCTAGGGGACTCTCTTCAAAATCAGTCAGGAACTACCTGACCAGCTTGGGAACGATTCTCAAGGATGCCTATAAGCAGGAATTGATCGAAAAGGATCTCTCCGCCTTTCTGGACCGTCCACGGGTCATTGCGCGCATGGACAATAAGCGGCCCTTCACTCAGGGAGAGGTGGCATTGTTTCTTGAGCTATGCCCTCGCCAACATCGTTTCTTTTATGCACTGTCTTTTTTTACCGGCATGAGAACGGGTGAAGTGTTGGCTCTTCGTTTTGGCGACATCGATTTATTAAATCAAAAGATTCATGTGGAAAGAAGCATCGATAAGAATAGCCGCCTGACGACAACAAAAACAGGCCAAGGACGTTTAATCGATATCACTCCCCATCTTCGTCCCTACTTTTCGGATTGGAGACATCTGAAAGACATAAAGAACGATCTGATTTTCCCCGGCTATCACGAGCAGAACTTAAGAAGCAGAGTTTGGATTCCAATCCTGAGAAAGATGCAGGTGGCTCACCGGAAACCTTATGTTACCCGACACACCTTCGCGTCCCTGATGCTCTCCGAAGGTCAGCCTCCGGCGTGGGTTGCCAATATGATGGGGGACAATCTGGAAACGGTCTTAAGATCCTACGCCCAGTGGATACCAACAGACTACAAAACGGACTTGATGAGACCAATCAGGACACCTCTGGATGGACACTTTTTGGACACCTTCGAAGACACTGAACAGCCATTCAGAAAAATTGCCACTAATTCGGATACTTATATGCTGAGGGACATGGATTCGAACCATGATTCCCTGGGTCAGAGCCAGGTGTCCTGCCGTTGGACGATCCCTCACAACGTCCTCATTCGTTTATGGATTTAACAATGGAATTCAGAAGAGGCAAGAATTGTCTTTAATGCATC
>OBEQ010915189.1_pt1 | contig 13993 bp, 7 predicted proteins | sample 1670901 | NCBI WGS metagenome assembly OBEQ01 (sample SAMEA104232315, study PRJEB22302) | groundwater metagenome | biome: forest; feature: aquifer; material: groundwater | place: USA | collected 2011-08-07 | depth 5.4 m
AGGAGCCCCCGCCGTTTGCTTCGCAAAGCGAAGCTGCGGGGGCGACGAAGCAATCTCAGTCTTGGGATTGCTTCACCACGTCCCCGCTTCTTGCTTTCGCAAGAAAGCAGCGGGGACCACGCTCGCAATGACCTGTGACATTCAGATTATCCACAAACAAATTTAATGTCAAGTAAATTATAATAATTAATCTAAAAAATATTATATATACTAAACTATTTTAGTTATATTTATTTCCTCGAATTCCAGAAACAAGCCAGTGATAAAAGAAGTAATAAACACCCGATTATGAGGCTGCCGAGGGTGGTCAACTCAAATCCGGCAACCTTCAATTCCCATTCCTTGAAATAACGCAACACGTGAAAAGAGCCCACGATTAAAAAAAGAATGCCGGAAATTCTCAGGAGATTCGTTGTATTTTTACCGCCGCCGCTTTTAACCATTCAAAGACTCCTTTAAGGTTCAATGCGCCCGGGTTTTTTGGAATAAAAATCTTCGGCCGCCGCGTTAATGGTCTCCACAAAGGGAGTATCGATATGCGTAAAAAGGGCCGCAATGCTGTAAATAGACGGCAGTTCGGATCGCTGGACTCTCACCACCTTGCCTTTGCAAAAAATAGGATCGCGCAACAAAGGAAACTGGATTTTTAATTCCACCGGCGTATCCATTGGAATTTCACGGTCAAAATTGAAGAGAATGCCACCGGCGCTCAAATTACGGCTCACCACAAGATTCCAGCCCAACATCTCATCGAGATTACTCACCCGGATACGTGTCGTGAACTGTTGCTTTATTCTTTTAAAAGCCTTTCTTTCGCGCCCTTGATAATCTGTTTCCATCGCGGCAGTATTTTACTCCTCTACAAAATCGATGTCATCAAAAACAATCTCGCCCTTGACAAACTCATTCAGGAGTCTGTTGTCAAGGGCGGGGTTATATTTTTGTTCTTGTCCTACCGTTTGGATTTACTCCTTGGAAGCACGCCCCATTAAAAACCCGGCCACCAGCGCACAACCCGCTGCGATGCCTAGATACTTCCAGGGATTTTTATGAACCTCACGATCCGCTTCCCGAGAGGCCTTTTTCAACCGGACCTGACCGTCGTGAATCACGTCCTCCGCCGCCTCTTTAAACTCCTCGAACTTCTCACGGCCCTCCTCTATCTTCTCCTCAAGGACATTGCGGATATCGCTGTATTTATGGCTCAGAAGCTTCTGGACTTCCTCTTTCTTTTGTTTGGCCGCTTCGTTCAAAAGGGTCAGCGCTTCAGCGATCTTGCCATTGTGGTTATTCATTGTTTGCATTGGATTTTCCTTCCTCTGTTTATATGTTAGTTATTATTAATTAATATTAGTTAATATTGATAATATACAGTAGGAATTGATAAATGTCAAGATGGCCGCCACAGACCTAGACGATCTGCGCCCTCCCGAAACTCGCCTTCGGGCAATAAATGACTCAACACCAGGAAACTGTCCCCCTCAAAATCGAAAAAATAGCCCGGATGCACTAAAACACCCTGCTCCTTTAGCAAAGAAAGCGCAAGCTTTTCATCATCCAAATGAGACTTTACCCTTAAAATAGAATTCCAGCCGCCTTCGCAGGTTAAAACTTCGGCATTTTTCAATTCGGAAATTTTTTCGGTTAAGTGTTTCCTGTTTTTAGAAAAACGTTCCAACATTTCGCCGTGAATTTTTCCCCGAAGCCCAAACCATGTTTTAAGCGCGCGCTGCGGCGGAGTACCGACCGACAAATAAGCATCCGCGATGACCTCGAGACGCTTGATCGCTTTCTCGCGTGAATTTTTTGGACCGTTCACCACGATCCATGAAAGCTTCATTTGCGGAAGTCCGAGAATTTTTGAGATTCCGCTGAGCGTAAAACTCAACACCGGGTCATTTCCCGCAAAACTCTGCGGCTTCACATTTTTCCCGTCCAAAACAAAGTCCAGGAACACTTCATCCGAAATTACCGGCAGACCGTGTTCTACGCAAAGATTATTTATCATTGCGCGTTCTTGGGGTGAAATAAAATTTCCAGTAGGGTTATTGGGATTCAATATGATAAGTGTTTTGACACCTTTTTGAATTTGCCGTTCGAAATTTCCCGCGTCGATCCGCCACTGGTTTCTATAAACCAAACCGTAATGGGCGACGGCGGCGTCATTGAGTCCCGCTAAATAATCAAACAAAGGGTAACTTGGCTTCGGGACAAGAATTTCATCGCCCACATTCAAAAGGAGTCGGAACAAAAAAGAATAGGCTTCGCTGGTGCTTGCCGTAATGAAAATCTGCCGGGGATCCAATAAAATTCCCTTATCCGCATAGTAGCCGCAAACCGCCTTCCTGGCCTCCAAAAGCCCGTGGGAATCCGGTTCATAGAACAAATTTCCCGTAGCCTCGAGAGGTTTTAAAATACCCGGTGCTAAATAACGGAAAAAACATTTTGTGGAATTGGATTCCGTGAGGTCCAACACCGGCTGCCCGGATTCGCGCCGGCGGCTGAGCTCCGCCGAAAGCGCATTGGAATGGGTCGTCCACTGGGAAACACGTTTTGAGAATTTCATAAACTCTTTGTCATTGCGAGGAGCCCCCGCCGTTTGCTTCGCAAAGCGAAGCTGCGGGGGCGACGAAGCAATCTCCTAGGAGATCGCCACGGCCGCCTTTGGCGGCCTCGCGATGACATATCCGTTAAATTGTGCTATCCTAACATTCTATTAAATAGGAGACGACCATGGAACGCAAGAACGTAATTACTTTCAAAGGAAGCCCTTTGACGCTCGTCGGGCCTGAACTCAAAAAAGGCGATGCCGCGCCTGATTTTACCGGCGTAGACAACGGCTTGAAACCCGTCAAGCTTTCAGATTTCAAAGGCCAAACTGTCATCATCAGCGCCGTGCCGTCGCTCGATACGCCGGTTTGTGAGATTCAAACGAAGAAATTCAATCAGGAAGCGTCAGGCCTGAACGCCAAGATTCTCACGATCAGCATGGATCTTCCGTTCGCGCAGAAGAGATTTTGCGACGCGAATAAGATCGGCAATGTCACGATCCTCTCCGATTACAAAGACCATGATTTCGCCAATAAGTACGGCTTCCTGATCAAGGAACTCGGACTTATCACGCGCGGGGTCATCGTCGTGAACAAAAACGGAAAGATCGACCATCTCGAAATCGTGAAGGAAGTCACACAGGAACCGAACTACGCAGCGGCTCTCAACACCGTGAAATCCGCTGTCGGCGCGGTCTAATCAAGCCGCCGAACGTTTCGTGACATACTTGTGAAGAATGCTCGAAACAAACGTCTGATAAGGCAAACCCTCTTCAACCGCTTGTTTACGCAAAACCTCCAGATCATGCGAAGAAATCCGGATATTCAGCCGCGCGTCTTTTTTGAGAGTCTGTCGGGCGGCTTCCTGATACTTGTGCAAATCCTCCTTGCGCGTAACCGCTCTCCATTCGCCGCGCTCTACCGAATTAAGCAGCTGTTTTTCTTCTCTTGTTAATTTCACGGTCACTCCCCCTTCCCTTTTAAATATTGTTCCGTCAATTTTCGGCTGGGGATGATCGTTTTCAGGAAATACTTTTCTTCATCCTCGACGAACGGAACCATGTAAACATAATTATCAACGCGCACCACAAAAACTTGCTGGTGGGCATATTTCGCGCGGTTCGGATGATCCAACCTGGCCAAAAGATCACCGTTGTGAACGTGAAACACGACTTCTTCAAAAGATATTCCGCGCACAAGCTTTAACAGCCTGCTTTTCTCTTCGTCCCAAGCGAAAGGCTTCACGGGTCAAATATACCACAATGTGTGTATTTTAGCAACCATCCTCAAAAATAAAAAACGGGACCGATTTCTCGGCTCCGTTTTTATTGGCGAAATAGCCTGTTTTCTAAGCTGATCTTGTGAACATCCTGATCGCGGCCTGCATAAACTCAAAGCGATTGATCATCGATTCTATCTTCGGCAAATTGAGCGCGAACTTTTGAAGCAGATTGAGATTCAAATGCGCGAAAATCTGCGCGAGCGTCAATCCGTTAAATTCGTTTCTGAGGGCCGGGTTTAAAGGAAGACGCCCTCTAAAGAACTCGACAAGCTGTCCGGACAAAGTGACTTTGAAATCGATCTTTCTGGCCCTGGCATCAAATCCGCTCTGAAGTTCCACGGCCGCCGCGTAACCCCCCAATATAGGAACCGTCCACAAGGCGTCCGAAAGCTCATTCGGTTCAACAGAAACCGAGATCGTTATGGTGTTATCGCCGACTCTGCTTATTTGAGACTTGGCATCGCCCTTGCTATTGATAACCTCGACGTTCATCCCTTCTGAAGCACTCGATGGGCGGCCGAGATTGATGCCGGCATTCAACTTATCCAAAATGGCGCTGATTTGGGCTGCCTGCTCCGCACTATAATTGCCGTCGAGATAATAACCGATCGTCTGCGTGCGATAACGGGCCGCCGAAGCGCGGAGCGTGAGAATCTGCCCGATAGCGGACGACGCGATCTCCAGCGCCTGCTTACTTGAAAGATTTTTTAGATTTCCAAGAGGCAAAATAAAATTCAAAGGCGTTTTAAGCGCGGCTGGTGCGAACGCCTTTTCAGGCAGAGCCATTTCGGTGGTCGTGATGGATATCTTAATGGCCGCCATGAAAGCCTGAGCGGAAACCGCTTTTTCATCAATGCCGGCCTTGGCAAACTCAGCCCTGAGACCCCGCAAAGCCAGCTCTGGATTTCGGATCTCTATTAATGCCCTGCCGTTCACATGGATCGAAAATAAAACTTCCCCTTCGGCCGTTTTTCTTTCCTCAAGCGTGAGACCCTTCAAAAGAAATGTGTTTTCCAGAACAGCGAACGGCCTTCTCAGCGCGGCAACGCCCAGCGTCTCTCGTTCCCGAAGACCGAAAAATGTCAGCGCCTTAATATCGGCCGGAGAAAGGGACGCTCTCACATTTTCAATATTAAAAACCGAACTGGGGGCCTCCTGCCTGAAACGATTTGAAAGTGGTGAGTTGACAGCCGCAATTCTTGCCAAAACAGTTGTTGCGATAACTGCCGCGGCAACTTTATTTCTCGCAGAAACAGTGGGTGCTTTGCTTAGTGATTGAGACCGAGAGACACCGCTGAGCCGCGCGGCGGTGAGAGAGACCGCGGCAACAGACGAGGCCAATTCCGCTCCATCGGTAGATTTATATTCAGTGACCGCTTCCTCGAAGCCAGCGACGGGGTTCGCGGACTGGTTTAAAAGCGCAGCGATTCCACTCGCAACATCTTGAGGCATTAAATCCTTTCTAAAATAGACCTTTCGTTGTTCTTCTGGAGCAGATTGTCCGGCAAGCACGATAAGAGCAACGTCGTATATGGCCGCTCCTGTATTCCTCGTTTCCGTTTCAGTCACCCGAACGCTGAAGCCGCTATGATTTAATAGAGTCGCTTCCGCCGCGCGGGCCCCGAAAATAATCTGAACATCCACAGCCCTGCCGATGGAATATCCGTTCCTGCTGAAAAATATTACCGTGATCGAGCTCACTGCCTTGAGATTATTAACGCCGATTGAAATATCACCGCGCAGACCATTCTTGGATTTTTTCAAATCTTCAGGTTTAAAAACGCGGACAACATGATCGCCTGGACCCGCAATTTCTACCTGAACCAAATGCCATGGAGTGTTCTGGTCGCCCATAAGAACCCCCAAATCAAGCCTGCCTTTTTTAGTCACGGGGACGGCTGGATAAAACCTCATTGTGCTTGATACCGCGTGAATGCCCTCTTCATTGGGGAATCTGTCTTTAATCCACTGTTTTGTAGGGGGTGTTTTTAAATATGACGATGTGTTAATCGTGTATACATCAACAGAAGAAGTACCTCCATTGGCAGGCCAATCGATAACGGGCGTGTCAAATGCGGGAGTGACCGCTAAAGCCGCTGCCAGAGGAGGAGCAGAAGAAACCCCTGCAAGATTGATTGCGGGTGCGTTTGCGTTGACCGGCAATGAGCCTGCATTTGGAACACCTAATCCAGCGGCCAAAATAAATCCTAAAACTTTCGAGTTCGCCGCGCGGGCGGCGACAGGCGACGATTTTGTCGTCGCAGCGGATAAATTTTTTGGAGTAGCCCGAACTACGTCATAGAATTTATCAAGCACATCTTCGGTGGTGAAACTATGGGCTATAAAATCCTCCACGAACAAAGAGTCGAGAGAATCGTCTAGTCTTATAGCCAGACTTTTTTCAAAAAAGATATCTGATCTGCCTGTCCGCAATGCCACGCCTAGCTGGAATTCGTTAAGAAGCCTTACTTCAAAATTACCGAATTTCGTCCTTTGTTCTTCCTTAGGCACTTTAACGACCCTGATTCCGAAACTACGATTCACAGGAATAATGGCAAGACGGGCGCCGGCTCGATTGACCACAAAAATAGCAGGGCCTTTGTTATTTCCAAAATCAACGGATCCGAAGGACGTTATTTCAAAACTTTTGAGATAGGGCGACAACGCGTAGGGAAATTGAAAAACAAGGGTCGTTCGACCTTCTTGTTTTTTCAAAACCACTTCGCTTGTCTGAGGCGTTCCCTCCCTGTCTATCACCTTGACCTGAACCGCATCCCCTTCTTTTCCGGAAACAATGGGAATCTCTGCATGATGCGCGTAAGGCAAATAGATATGCGGAGCGTTCGTGCTGAAGAAGTAGGTTTTCAGGCTGCCCCTCGATGGGGCTGCAACGGCATAGCCCAGAAATTTCCTGGATTCCGCGGGAACTCCGGGAACGTAAGCAATCGACCGTACGCTTACACCCGCATTCGGAGGCAACAAAATACTCGCCTGTCTGATGTTGGGTAAATTTGTGTTTTGGTTAGCCGAAGCATTGGAAACCAAAGACCTCTGGGAAACCGTGAGCTTCGTTTGCCCCTTCCTCAATGTCAATTTTAACGGCCGGGTATCTTCTAATGCTTGGTTTCTATCGTGAATTTTCAGTTCGACCGCAAGATCCCGCGGAGCAGGCTTTGAAAACTCAATCAGAACGGGCCCTCCGGACAAATCTGCGCCTCGACCATCAAACAACTGAACGGTTTCCACCGATCCATCGGCCTTGGTTTCATATTGCCCAGTCCAGGGGATTGTTACAGTTTTGTTTTGTGTGCTTTGATCAGGCCAAGCAACCGCGTTTAAAGGCTCAAGGGTTAGGAGCGCCGCTGAGCCGACTGCCGCCCTGATCAAATCGCGACGGCCCTGGCCAGATTGCGAAAGCTCTTCTTTGCTAAGCCGCGCGGCCAAAGAGGCTGGAACTTCCGACTTTTCTTGGCGCACCGTTTCGAAAATTTGCCTCAATTGGACATACGGCAACGAAATAAATAATCCTTTGCTCCCAAAATACTTTTCTTTTCTCTGTTGCCACCAGCTTTGACTGCCTAGCGCGACATCCGGCGCATAGAGCATACGGCCGGCGGCCCAAACATGAAACATTCTATTCGGATCGACCCCGGTAACTTCCATCAACGCTCGCTGTAAAGTATCCGCCAGGCTTCGTTTGAACTGATCACGCGTGCGTTCGGGCTGCATGATCCTGAGAGAATTGCCGATTTCAAAGGCCGCGGTTTCAAATTGACCCCGATAGGGGTTTGCATCCGCTTTAGGAAAGAAGTCGAGGTAATCCTGGATGTCTCGCGACAGTTTTTCAACGCCTAAATAATAATCGATAAGCTCCACGTATTCGCTGCGAAAGACAGATTCGTTTCCGTTTTGAAATATACGCGTCCGGTCCGTTAAAGAAGCTTTCACACTAGCCAAGAACTTTGGATCCTCAAGAGCCAATTCGATCAAACCATAATCGGACGCTAAGGCAGCAAGCATCCAACCGTTATAGGTTTGCTCGCGCATGCCCATCTCGTATTGCATCATCTCCATCGAGTGTTCAAGAAAAAAATTGATCAGTTGTTTGCTAGACATCGGATAGTTAGGTCGATGGTGGTTTTTTGTCGCTTTCAAAACATCCGTCAACGCCTGAATGACTTTTTCCATATGGCCCGAAAGCCGCGCGGCGGCGGACAAAGCGGGTTGCTGTCCTGAATAGTCTATGTTATACTTTGAAACATGAGAATTTGGAGCCAAGCCAAACAAGGTTTCGTCGCTAAGTTTCTGGCTGATATTGTGAAGGCGATATTCGCGGTCGGATTGGCCAGCTACATGTTCAGAGATTTCCCCATTTGGCTTCGTATTACTCTGGGATTTCTTTTTTTTATCTTGGGAATTTTGAGCATCCTCATTTATCCCGATAAGGGGGGAGACTGACAATGGCAATGATAATCGCGCTGGTTGCGTTCCTCGCGGTAGTTTTAGTTTTAATGTATCTTGGGCGTAAAAAGCACGCCCACTAACTTCATTTCCTGATTTTTCATTCGCCAGCCGCGCGGCGGCGGCAACCGATCGTTTGTATTCAATCCTAGGTTCTTTTGCTTCTAAAAAATAGGGTAATTTAAAAGCGAGTTGAACGTCTGTTCCGGCTATTATTTCAAACTGCTGCCAGTTTGAAATTTGGGTGCTTTTAGCATCTGCGTATCTAAATTCAAAACCCCGAAGCGATGCAAGTTCTTTCTCGCTTAAAGCCTGACCGTCTTTTCTATAAAAATGAAGGACTAATTGTTCGCCTCTATATTCATGTTTAATCTCATAGTCCTGACTCTCTCCTAGAATGTCTACAGTGTTACCTCCTAGAAGACGCTCCGGAGTACCTATCCAGTGAGTTATGGTTCTTTGAAGTGCCTCCGTAACTTCCAGACGTTTCGTTACAAATATTTCTTGTAATGAAGATTCAATCGCCAGCCGCAAGGCGGTGGTTTTCACCACCAACTGAAAAGGATCGTTGCCCAGAATGTCTATGGAAGCGACGAACTGCCTAATTTTATTTACCTCAACTCCTTTGCCACGGCTTATGGTGATGGCTGTTTGTAAAAAAACCGTGTCTATTTCAGAAAGTGACCAATGCAGAAAATTATAACGCCCATCCCTGATAACATAAAAACCAACGATTTCATGGCTCTTTTTTTGAGGATTCCTTTGATAAGCAAGAAGGCCGAACTCTTCTGCTTTATCCACAAGGTCTTTACCAACGTGCAAATTTAATGGAAAACTTGTAGCGAGCCTTTTTAATTCTGCACGAGCTTCTGGTGAGGCAGTCAAGTTGACTTTGTACCAATTCTCATGAATTAAACGCTCCTCCGACCCTTTAAAGTCGAAACGGAATTCCGCCAGCCGCGCGGCTTTTTTAAATTCACTCGCATTTTGGGCAATAATCAACCATCCAGCCGCTTCCCAAGATAAACCTTGCTTTTCCAGCCCATCAACTTCCTGCAAGATTTTATCCATCAACTTAATGGAATGCTGCGAAAAATTTCTCCAAGCTTTGACAAACTGAAAAAAGGCATATTCGCGGTCAGGAATATCTTGGCCATGCCTTCTTTCTCTTTTTTCTTTAAACTCTTTTTCCAAGTATTTAAAATCGTACAAACGGCCCGCGAGCATCCGATACGCGGCTGTAACATCATCTTCTGGATGTTCTTTTCGATAAATATCAAAAGATTCTCGAACATATGCCAATCTCGGAAACCAACCATGATGATGTAGATATATTCCTTCTCCCAATTCCAGCAGCGCCGCAGCTTTTGGATCAATTTTATCGTAACGGATCAATGAGTCGAAGGAAGTCTTCGTATCTCCATATTTTCCCTTCAGGTGAATAGCCAGCGAAAGTATGGCTAAAATATCTTCGGAATATTTATCCCCGTACTCCCGTTTCAAAAGCAAAAATGTTTCTTTGCTGGCATCGGATCTTGATTTTGAAGCTCCCACGAGCGACATAAGATCCCAAATACCGGGCGACCAGACTGCTCCAATCACACTTAAAATGGCAGCAACCTCTTTTGGATGACCAGCACGAACAAAACTGCTGTAAGGAGGCTTGCTAATATCCGCCAGCCGCGAGGCGGCGGCTTGCTTTAATAAACTTTTTACACGTTCCACTTCGGATTTCCCCACTATTTCTCTTTTAGATTTTTCCTTTTCAAAATTTGGGAAAATTTCTTCAACGGGCATATCTGATATGTTTAATCTCTTCAAGCTGTAACTATCCTCTCCCAGATCAATCAAATACATAAAAGAACCCGCTATTAAACTAAACAGATCCTCTTTGAGTTCTGTCACGGTCACTTTCGAACCAATCAAATCAGTGACATTCTCTATGGTAAGATCGGCTAGCTTTGTTTTATTGATAGGTCCGAAGTTCGCCAGCCGCGAGGCGGCAGGAAACTGATTTTGGATAGCTTCTAATTCCGCGCCATTATCCACAAAAATTTGTACTTCTTGAAGTGTCGAATTTTTGCCTTCACCCGTCAAATAATTCCGAAGAGCTGTCACCATCGCCAAAGCTGAGTCCTGTGTAACATACCCTTCATCTATACTCAAAAATGGAAACGCTACCGTTTTGGCTTGTAATTTGTTTGCCTCCCGCAGGGCATTTAGAGTCACCATGTGCACCGTCTGCATGTTGGCAATAGATTCGGGAGTTCTTCGCATAATCACACGAATCGTTTTTGGCTCGGTGCTAAATGAGTGCGCATCACCCAGAATCATGGAAGATACCGGCAAAGAATCAATGACCGTTCTGTCGGCCGATGATTGCTTGATATTGCCTTTTATTACGGTTAACTTGGAATTTCCAATCACGGTTGTGAAATTCGCCGCGCGGGCGCCGGTTCCGGCGGTTTGGATGGAATCTACGATCGCGGTATCAAGACCGGCATATTTAGCCAAATGTGCTAAACGGTCTTCTTTCAACGTTTCGTTGCGTCTCAAAAGCTCCTCGGGAGAATAATAACTTTCCGGACTAAATTGAGCGATATCAAGTCCTGGTACTGCGGCAGGAACCCTATAATGCCAGAATGAATCTTCTTTCCATTCCACTTGACCGCGATAAAGCGCCCTCAAAAGAGCTGCTGAATCCTGAATGCCGATCTTTCTGCCGGGCTGAAGGAGTTTACCGTCCGGATCCCGTTCTGACCCGATCGTACCGGTATTGAAGAGAATGACTTGGATATCGTTTGGACGTGCTTTAAAAAGCTCAAGAAGACGGTTGGCTTCCAGCGCATTGGAACCAACGATAAACGGACTGAAGCCTTGTTCATGAACCTTTTGACCGATCTTTGTCGGATCGTTGGTCGCGGCGGATGTCAGAACAGACTCGCCAAGCATCCAGAACGCGCTGGCTTGAGCCGGATTCAAAAGAGCCATCGACGACACTACCGAATCATCCCGCGTAAGCCACACAAAAATTAATTTCTGCGGGTTTTTCATATCCACCGTAGGATAGCTTGTGATATGGCCGCGCTTGACGACACCGCGGGCATTGCCGGTGATCCTCACATCATCATAGTCAGGCGCAAGACCTTCAGGCATTTCAACCATAAACACGTTCGACAAGATCGTGTCCGGATAAGTCGCTGCATCAAAAAGTTCAGGCTCGTTTTCTCTATTTAATCTTTCAGTTTTATAATAGGCCCCTTCCTCCAGACCTTTGATATTTTCTACGCCGGCGATACTGGAAGTTTCAAACCCTAACGCGAAACGAGGCTCGACAAAATCATCTTGCAAAAGAACGGATGCTTCATCGGGGTCCTCTACGCCCATTCCTTGCGTACCCAAAGTCGTCGTTGTTTTGCCGGTCCCCGAAAGACCAGAGATCACAAGGCCGATCTCCTCAATCTGGTCCGTTTGCGCATTGCGCGCCCGGACAATTTTAGTGCCCGCGTGAAGCGCGAGATTGCCTGCCTGTTTCGCGAGATAACCATTGGCCCTCAATCCAGATTTTTTGATTTCACCAAAGTAATCACTGCCTAAAACGAGAGTTGTGGATAAGCTTGGGATAAACAAAATGTAAGGCTCTCTCTTGCCCGAAAGCCCATAGGCTTTTAATTCCTCTGGAGAAATAAACTGCGTGATGTCAAAATCAGGCAGATCGACCGTCAATATATCCGGTGTTTTCGACTCGGCGCCTTTAGCCGCTTCAAAATACAAAGAAGTCAGCTCATGAGCAAGACGACCGTATTCATGCGAAACTAAAAGACGAAAACTTCTCGAATCTTGTGGATCCTGACCGATAAAACGGTCCACTTGAATCAATTTTTTATTTTGTAAAAACCGGGTAACGGCTTCAATGACCTTGCCAGCCAACTCAGGATTGGCAGGCTTTTGACCTTCATCCACTTTGAAGCCGTCTGTTTCCAGAAAATATGTCTGATTGGCGCTGCGGTTGGTGATTAAACTGGTGTAGATCGTACTGCCCCATTGGGTTTTAAATCCATGCTTGTGCTGCAGCTCATATTGGGCAACTTTAAGTTCACGAAGCGCGCCGTCTGCCAATCCCTTGGCCTCTTCGGCTGTTTTAAGAGATCTGTCCGTCCGAATCTGTTCAATAAATTCACCCTTGCGGATCCTCTCGCCCTCAACAGCGATGCCGAAAAGCTGATTAGCATCCAAATTGGCCGTGATTCTTCCCGAGTCTTGGGCTGGGCTCAAAGCATTTAATAATTGGCTCACAATGGGAGACGTGGACATGGAAGCAGTGGTTGTCAACCCCGACAGCCGCGCGGCGACGGGTTGATCGGCATCCGCTATCGAAAGGGGCCGAAGAATGACGTTTTTCCCTTTGGTTTCAACCTGAAGGCGGAATACGGATTGGTGTCCAAGAGTGTTTGACGCTTGGGCGGTCAGGGGTGTATCGAGGAAATCAATAAATATGACTCTGGGATTTTTTTCCTTCGTCTCATGAAACGTGATCCCCGCTTTAACGAGCTTGCCTTGGTCATTTTTCAAAACAACAAAAGCCGGATAACCAAAACTTCTATTCACAGCAAGAAATCTCCGCCTTTCCTCTCCTTCGTCATAAGAAAATCCGGCTGCTTTTAGAAACTTAAATAAATTTTGCTCTGTTTCTCCTTGGAGAACAAACGGGAAGAGATATCCTTCGGCTGATCCACTCTCGAACCATCTTTCACGGCCATGGCCAAAGTCCACTTCCAGACTGTATTCTTCCGCCAGCCGCGCGCCCAAAAGTTCCTCCACCAGAGGATTAACAGTGTCAGCAACTCCTTTTTTTGAGACAGATGTTAGATATTCAATGAGCTCAGCTTTGACAAGCGGTTTGTTATCCAACTCATTGACAAATGTGAGAGCATTAAGAAGCAACTCGTGAATATTCCCGAGCTTCTTTATTTCGGTGTTGGCCGCAGCTTCCTGCCATTTCAAGTCATTCAGATAACGATTCGATGCCGCGAACGCGCTGTCTGAATCGTCATACATTCCAAAAGTTTGGCGGCTCACCAATTCGTCCTGCCTGTTTTTTTGGATCAAATCAAGCTCTTTTGAAAGCGCTTCTTGGCGTGTCTCGATTTGTTTAAACTTTTTTTGGATTTTTCCGGCTAAGGCAATAACTTCCGGCGTTTGGGCCGCGCGGAAGAGACCGCCTAAAATCGACAGCACCAACGTCTCTTTCCATTCAAAATTGTTTTCTTTTTTGCCAGCAGCCTCTTTTAAATAGGCTAATAACTGCCCCTTGGTGAAAGATGTACGAGCAGATCCTTTCAGATACGCGGCGAGAACGGTCAAGATCTGCTGAGACAACAATATTTCCGAGGATCTTTCATCAAGCAAGTTTATTCTGTCTTGAGCGGCAGCGATATCCGTTTTCGTCCAACCGATCCCCTGTAGACGGGAAGAAAGTGACTTGAAAGCTCTATAAGTAGCTATGGTCTCTGTCTCCAATTCACGGCTTAAATTAGATTTTTCCGCTGCCAGAGCGCGGATCTTCTTCTGAACGGCTTGATGTTCCTGTTTTAATTCATTGGCCTTCGTTTCGACTGCTGCTACCAGACCGCCCTTTTCAAGTCGAAGCGCCAGCCGCGCGGCGGAACGAAGTTTGCCTTCTCCCGCCTTGAGGACCGCG
>OBEQ012138678.1_pt1 | contig 13989 bp, 11 predicted proteins | sample 1670901 | NCBI WGS metagenome assembly OBEQ01 (sample SAMEA104232315, study PRJEB22302) | groundwater metagenome | biome: forest; feature: aquifer; material: groundwater | place: USA | collected 2011-08-07 | depth 5.4 m
GCTGTCTCCTTCCGATGTGTTTCGGAAGTATGGCCACCCTGCCGTTTCGATTTCAAATCGATAAATGTCAGTAAGTCATTTAACATGGTTATTTTAAATGCGTTTTCATATCCCAAAAATTCAATGTTGGGACACCAGTGCCCCCAGATGTATATAAATTACCTTGCCGAAGAAAAAGGCGAGGATCAACTAAAAGAGCTCATTGATGAAATCCTCGAACAGAATACTGAATATAAGTCGTTTCTAACCGAAAAAAGAGTAGAGATTCAGGAATCCGCCGCTAAAATAGTTTCATGCCTCAATAGCATATTTGCTATTCGTGAGAATCGTGAGCTGATTCTAAAGGAGATAAGAGAGATTGGGGATAGAAAAGCTATCGAGGCGCAGGTCAATGCCGTTAATGCAGATATTGACATCCTGACAAAATCGTCTGGATTCACAACAGAGGAGAGTGCCACCTACGAGATGTTTCTCAGCAAGAAAACTTTTCACGATTCGCAAGTGCGTAGGTTCTCCCTGCTTATAGATGTATTTGGCGATTATTCGGCAGAGTCATTAGGCACTGTGACTCAATTTGAAGAGTCATTTGCAAGCGGAAACAGTGAACTTATAAGTTCTCTTGGCGATGACAAACTCGCTGTCAGACTTTTTGGCGATATAGTGAGACATAAACGTGAGGCATTGACAAGGGTTCGAGACGAGTTTAATAAAGCGGACAAGGAAATTATCGATAGATTGCGAGGGAAAGTTGTCAAGCATAAACACAAGAGTGAAGAGCTTGCTTTGAAACTTGCGCCGTACCTATCGAAAGTGACAAATCAGGGCTTGCTTAAGGATCTGCAAAGACTTTTGAGCACAGAGCAGGAAAAAACGGCTAAGATTGAGGAGCGCGAGAAAAAACTCACTGAACTAGCAGAAAAAGAGAAGAACGCTCGGAATCATTTGATAGATAGTTACTCGGCACTATATTCCTCTTACAGTGCATTGGTAGCTAAGTTATCTGAAGCTCCCTTTAATAAGATCGCTGATCTTGAATTAAGAGCAGCTGTTTTTTTTGATTCGGAACGGCTGAATTCAATGTTCAGTGCCCTCTTTGACAGACGCTCAAACCTGGATACTGCCTTTGGCCTATCTTTTAAAGATAACTGCTTCAAATACGATAAAGCGAATCATATTGCCAATATTGAAGGCATTTTTGATAAGCTTTTGCAAGACGATAAATTGGGGTTACGCTTAAAGGGCGACGGATCATTACGGGACGCCGCACACAGTCTCTTAAGTGATTACTTTTCAATTAAATATTCTATTACGCAAGGTGGCGACAATATCTTTAGGATGTCGCCGGGGAAAAGAGGCTTGGTGCTATTACAATTGATTCTGCACCTGAGCAACGCTGCTCATCCCATACTGATAGATCAGCCTGAAGATAATTTGGATAACCGAACAGTCTACCATGAACTTAATCAGTTTATTAAAGACAAAAAACTTGAGCGACAAATTATATTTGTTACTCACAATGCTAATCTTGTAGTATCCACGGATGCAGAAAATATAATTGTTGCGAATCAAGCTGGTCAAGTCCCCGGGAAGGATAATAAGGTATTTCAATTTGAATACGAATCGGGGGCGTTGGAGTATTCATTTAAGAATGCTGAAGCCGTCGGTATTCTATATCAAATGGGCATCAGAGAGCACGTTTGCGAAATATTAGAGGGGGGGCAGGCAGCTTTTGAGAAGCGTGAGAAGAAATACGGGTTTAAGTAGACAATGACCAACAAAAAACAAAAACTCGAACTCACATGGATAGGCAAGGAGAACAGGCCGAAGCTGGAGCCGAGGATTCTGCTTGAAGACCCGGCAAAGTCCTACCATGCTCAGCATCGTGTAACAGATAAAGATATCTTTAACAATATTCTGATATTCGGGGACAACCTGCTGGCACTGAAAGCGCTGGAACAGGAGTTTGCAGGGCAGGTAAAGTGTGCTGCTATAGACCCTCCTTATAATACCGGCTCTGCTTTCACTCACTATGACGACGGCGTCGAGCACTCCATATGGCTATCACTCATGCGAGAACGACTTGAGATTATTCGCAGACTATTGTCAGAAGACGGGTCACTGTGGATTACAATTGACGACAATGAGTGTCATTATTTGAAAGTGCTGTGCGATGAAGTGTTTGGGCGCAAGAACTTTGTTGCCAATGTTGTTTGGGAAAAAGTATTCGCTTCAAAGAATTCTTCACAGTACTTTTCCGTTAATCACGATCACCTTCTGGTTTATGCAAAAATAGCAGAAGCTTGGAAAAGAAATCTATTGCCACGTACCGAGTCTCAGCAAACCGATTATAAAAACGCAGACAATGATCCACGAGGGCCATGGATTTCAGTTGCCCTCTCAGCCAGGAATTTCTATAGTCTCGGCCAGTGGAGCACGACAACACCATCTGGTCGGCTTATTGCTGGCCCACCGAAAGGTCGATATTGGACTGTCTCTCCCGATAAATTTAAGGAACTCTGCGATGACAATCGAATTTCGTGGGGTCAGAAAGGTGAGGGAGTGCCACGCAGGAAAGTATTTCTATCTGAGGTCCAAGCTGGAATTGTGCCTACGACGATATGGTCTCATCAGGTAGCTGGTAATACTCAAGAGGCAAAGAAAGAAATGCTTGCGGTGATTTCATCTGAGACAGAAGTCTTTGCAACACCAAAACCAGAAAAATTACTCAGACAAGTATTGAGTGTTGCCACCAACCCCGGCGATCTCGTTCTTGACTCCTTCGCCGGTTCCGGTACAACTGGCGCAGTGGCCCACAAAATGGGACGGCGATGGATAATGGTGGAGCTTGGCGAACACTGTCACACGCACATTATCCCGCGTATGCAAAAGGTGATTGACAGCACGGATCAGGGCGGGATAAGCAAGGCTGTGAACTGGAAAGGCGGCGGAGGGTTCAGATACTACAAGCTTGCGCCGTCTCTGCTCGAAAAAGACCGATGGGGTAATTGGGTGATCAATAAGAAATACAATTCCAACATGCTGGCCGAGGCCCTCTGCAAGCTGGAAGGCTTCACATATGCACCTTCTGATACGGTCTACTGGCAACACGGCTATTCTACCGAGCGGGATTTTGTCTATATAACTACACAGAACTTGAGCTATGCCCAGTTGCAGCAGCTTTCAGAGGAAGTTGGCGGAACGCGCTCTCTCCTCGTGCTTTGCACCGCCTTCCGTGGGAAGCCGGACAGTTTTTCAAATCTGACGGTCAAAAAGATACCGCGAGCAGTACTGAGCCGTTGCGAATGGGGACATGACGACTACAGCCTCCGGGTCGAAAACCTGCCAAAGGCCCCAAAGGAGCCGGGGCAAGAGTCCCTTTTCGGGGAGGAAGGGCAATGAAGAAGAAGCTCATAAGTGCGCGGGCAAAGGAAAGAGAGCCTCTGTATGACCGCATCCGGCAGATTCTTGAATGTTGCCCGTTCAGTAAATACTACGCAAGTTATCTCTAACTGGCTAATCGGGCGCGAGATTGTGGAAGAGGAACAGAAGGGGAAAAAGAAAGCAAGCTACGGGGAAGCGTTACTTGAAGAACTTGCCCAGCACCTCACTGAGGATTATGGGCCGGGATATTCGGGGACCAATCTTCGCTGGTTCCGCCAGTTCTATCTTGAATATAGTTCGTTACTGCCAAGCGAGATTCATCACGCACCGCGTGATAAATCTGCTGCGCCGGCATCTGGAAAGATGTCCAAGGGAATTCATCACGCACCGCGTGGCAAATCTTTGCCGTCGATACCTTTCGATGAAATTCTCTACGCACCGCGTGGAGAATTCTGGCGACCCGGCATGTTGCACCCGAACTTGTCCTGGACCCACTACCGCACTCTCCTGCGAGTGGATAAGGCCGAAGCCCGTGCATTTTATGAGATAGAAGCCATAAAGAACAATTGGGCGGCAAGGGAGCTGGAAAGGCAGATCAATAGCCTGCTTTATGAACGATTAGCCCTTAGCACGGACAAAAAAGGATTAATGCGCCTGGCGACAAAGGGGCATATTATCCAGAAGCCTGAAGATGTATTCAAAGATCCTGTAGTCATGGAATTTCTCGGTCTGCCTGAGTCTCCAAAGCTCGTGGAAACTGATCTGGAACAGGCACTGATCAACAACCTTCAGTCATTCTTGCTGGAGCTCGGCAAGGGATTTGCCTTTATATCCCGGCAGGAGCGAATTACCCTCGACGGCGATCACTTCTACATTGACCTGGTCTTTTATCACACGATTCTGAAATGTTACGTGCTTATCGATCTCAAGACCGGCAAACTGACCCATCAGGACCTTGGTCAGCTTCAGCTATACGTAAATTTCTACGACCGGGAGCGACGGACAGAGGGAGATAATCCCACGCTTGGTCTTATACTCTGCACAGACAAGAACGACGCTGTTGTCCGATATACGCTAGGGCCTGATCAGCAGAAGAAGATCTTCGCAAGCCGGTACAAACTCTATCTGCCCACCGAGGCAGAACTCAAGGCGGAACTGCGGCGTGAGATAAGGGAACTTGGGACAATTCCTAAAGCCGGGGAGAAGCGATGAATCGACATGTAAACGCCATATCAGGCCGTCTCAGTCTGCGAAAGCCCCAGCGGGACTCACTGGAGATCCTTGACCGCATATCCGAGATTGTGCCGCCACGAAGAGGCGCGGACATTGAGGCAGTCCTTTCTGTTATTAAGAGCGAGTTTCCTACTGTGTCTGACTTTGAGCGGGAGTTTCCATCGCTCTGTTTTGCGCTTGCGACAGGCGTGGGGAAGACTCGGTTGATGGGGGCCTTTGTTAGCTATCTGCACCTTGCCCATGGTATCAACAACTTTTTCGTGCTTGCGCCGAACCTGACCATTTACAACAAACTTATTGCTGACTTTACGCCGAATACGGCGAAATACGTTTTCAAAGGGATTGCCGAATTCTCTACAATGCCGCCCGTGATCATTACCGGAGATAATTATGAAAGCAAGGCCGGCTCACTCTTTGACTGGCTTGCTCAGGTGAAGGTCAATATCTTTAATATATCCAAGATCAATTCAGAGGTGCGCGGCGGCAAGTCGCCGCGTATCAAGAGACTGTCGGAGTATATCGGCGAAAGTTACTTCGATTATCTGGCGGGGCTGAGTGATCTTGTCCTGCTTATGGACGAATCTCATCGCTATCGGGCGAGCGCGGGAATTCGTGCGATTAATGAATTGAAGCCTATAATCGGCCTTGAGTTGACGGCTACGCCGTATGTGGAGACAAGCCGAGGGGCAGTGCCTTTTAAAAATGTGATCTATAGCTATTCGCTGTCTCAGGCTATGTTTGATGGTTTTGTAAAAGAGCCTGCTGTAGTAACACAGAAGAACTTTAATCCGAGCCAATTTACTCCTGAGCAGCTTGAGACGATCAAGCTTGAGGACGGGATACGGCTTCATGAAAGTGTCAAGGTCGAACTGGAAACCTATGCGCTGCAGAGCGGACAGGCGATCGTAAAACCTTTCCTGCTTGTCATAGCGCGAGATACAACACATGCGGGCCAGCTGATGCAGCTGATTCAGTCAGAAAAATTCTTCGAGGGCCGTTACAAGGACAAGGTTATTCAGGTTGACTCCAGCAGGACCGGCGCCGAGGAAGAAGAGATGATACAGAGGCTTCTCGCGGTTGAGAGCACAACAGAGCCGACTGAAATCGTCATCCACGTAAATATGCTTAAAGAAGGCTGGGACGTTACAAACCTCTATACGATTGTCCCTCTGCGTGCGGCCAATGCAAGAATTCTCATAGAACAATCCATTGGCCGGGGACTCAGACTCCCCTACGGCAAGCGCACAGGAGTAACAGCGGTCGATAGGCTGAATATTGTAGCCCATGACAGATTTCAAGAGATTATTGAAGAAGCGAATAAGCCGGACTCGGTAATTCACAGGAGCCTGACACAGGTTGTGCTGGAGCCGGGTAGCAATTTCCAGAAGACTGCCACGGTCATTGCTCAGCCCGCAATTGAACAGGCAATAGGCATACATATCGCAGGCACTTCACCTCAACAACAGATCGAATCAGTATTTAAAAGCGGAGCAGAACAAAAAATTGCTCAGGCAACCTTTAAGGTCATCCAGGAGCTTGAGCACTTGCCCAACTCAGCGCACCTTTCTCACAGTGATGTTGCAGAAATGATCATCAATAGAGTTGAGGAAGAAATTGCTCCTGCACAATTAGAATTGGAGGGCATTGCCGAAAGGCCTGTCATCGCAGATGTTGTCGGAAGAACTACAGAATTACTGGCACAAAAAACCATTGATATTCCACGAATCCTAATAGTTCCGAAAGGTGAAGTGACTCTTGGATTTCACGCTTTCAAGCTAGATACTAAATCTGTAAATTTCCAGCCTGTTGACCGTGATCTGCTGATACAGCATCTGAGGACAAATCAGCAAGAGCTCATCACAGCCGGTGGTGACATCAAGCGCGAAAATAGGCTTGAAGACTACCTTATTAGGGCGCTCATCGATTTTGATGACATTTCTTATGATGACCATGCCGATCTCCTCTACGAGCTTGCCGGACAAATGGTGCAGCACTTAACAGGTTACCTTAAGGATGAGGATAAGGTAAGGAATGTCCTTTTATACCATCAGCAAGAGCTCGCTCGACTGATTCATGCCCAGATGCAGACGCACCAGTGGGAAGGTGCAATTGAATATGAAGTTGTCGTGAGCAAAGGATTTACCGCATTGAAGCAGAGCGCATATACGGCATTATCCGGTCCCCCCAAGCATTTCAGACAGACGGTGCAAGATAAAAGCAAGATGGGGAAAGTGGTCTTCGGTGGGTTTGTCCGTTGCCTTTATCCGGTGCAGAAATTTGATTCTGATACTGAACGCAAGTTTGCCGTCGTTCTCGAAACAGACACAACAGTTCAGAAGTGGTTTAAGCCTGCACGTGGACAATTCCAGATCTTCTACAAAGACAACAATGAACATCGGGAATATCAGCCGGACTTTGTTGTGGAGACAACGGATTGTATTTACATGTGCGAAACCAAGGCACGAAGTGATATGGAGAGCGCAGAGGTCCAGGCAAAGAAGGAGGCTGCATTGAAGTGGTGCGGCCACGCAACAGACCACGCAAAAAGTTATAACGGTAAGCCGTGGAAGTATGTTCTTATCCCGCACGACATCATTGCGGAAAATATGACACTGGCGGGTCTTGTTAGCCTAGTTACCTAGCCAGAAGAAGTTTAAGTTTGCCCCCTGTCTCCGGAGCGTGACCGCCGCCCCTAACGGCGCAGGGAAATCGACATTGTTTTATAATATGAAAAAGGAGGCTTACGATGAAAGAGTTTAAGCGGATTACATTCAATAGAGATATCATGGGCGGTCAGGCCTGCATAAGGGGAATGAGGATCCCTGCCTCTCTGATAATCAACCTTATTGCAAATGGGATGACTGCTGAAGAAATAATCAGGGAATATCCTGATCTTGAACCTGAAGACATAAAAGAAGCTCTTCAGTATGCCTCCTGGCTCGCCAAAGAAGAATTCCACCCTGCGTTTAACTGAAATCCATGAAATTCCTCGCGGATATGGGGATTTCCCAATCAACGGTAAAATGGCTGTCTGAACAAGGGCTTGACGCGGTCCATGTCAGGAACTTAGGCATGCATCGTGCCTCAGACACAGAGATCGTCAAGAAAGCGGTGGAAGAAAACAGCGCGATCATAACCTGCGATCTTGATTTCGGAGCAATTGTTTCTGCGTCAGGTGATGCCTTTCCGAGCGTTATAATCCTGAGACTTGAAAACGAAGCCCCGGCTAACGTAAATAGAAGGCTGAAGCAAGTTATCGCCGAATCTTCGCAGGATTTAATGAATGGCGCTATTGTCAGCGTCGAAGAAACCAGACATAGAGTCAGATTGTTTCCGATATAACGTCGAAACCCTACTTTTTCGGCTTCAATGTCCTTAACCTTGCGATCTCTTCCTGATATCCGTAAATATGCGCGCCTGCGCTGTAGACGAACATCGGGCCGTTTTTCAACCCCGTTTCCCCTGCCACATAGGCTTTAAGCAATTCGATCCCGCCGAGGTTCGTAGGAAAGCCGGCCCATAGGTCCCAGGAACGGAAGTAGCATGTCACGGTCAGTGCAAGGTCGTCTCCATCCGGGACTGCCTTGAAATCGAGCAGACGGAGGCAGGGCGGATCGAGTTTGCCGTCGTTCCCGATGCATACGTCATGGTCTTCCGGAGAGCCTACTTCGACTATCGCCTGGTTCGTAAGAGGGGTCTCCTTGAGCATCTGCATCACCCGCTCCAGCTGTGTTCCCCCCTTCGGCATCGGATAATGTATCCGGCTTGCATATTTGTATGTCTCGTTTTCAGCGAGCTGGGGGTCCATCAAATAATTGGCGAAATAATCTTCTATATACTCTTTTGTCGTAGGCGCCGGGATTGTCGAGCCGGGAGGCATTACAGGGATCATGTCCTCGTCCGGATGTTCGATAAACACGGCGATGCCGGGATACTGCAGGCGGTACTGCTCCTTTTCGGAGGATTCTTTTTCTATTTTTTGTTCGTAAGAATTGTCGAATATATTGTAAATCAGCTGGAACCAGGCATCTGATATTGTCTTGGCATGGAGAAAAAAAGGAAGCATAACGTTCTCCTCAACTTTTCAGTTATTGTAACATCTCGTTGGGTTAGATGAAAAGCAGCAGGAAGCGCATAGGCAGGATATGTTTGCAAAAATTCTGTGGTATAGTAATTGTACGGATGCGGCATGGACATAACTGACCTCTCAGGAAATTTCCTTATCGCCGTCCCCCGGATGGAAGACCCTAATTTCAAACGGGCGGTGGTCCTCGTGTGCGAGCACACAAAAGAAGGGGCGTTCGGGCTTATTATCAACAAGATACTTATGAACAGTTTTAAACCGCTTCTTCCCGCCTTCGAAATCAAAAAGACCCGCGTAGACATTCCCATATACTATGGCGGCCCTGTCAGGCCTGAGCAGGGATACGTCATTTATTCCCCTTTTGATGGAAAATATGGCGCTATCAAGGTCACGGAGTCCCTGGCAGTAACCACCTCCAAAGATATATTGCATGATATAGCAAAAGGAAAGGGTCCTGAACGCTATATGCTTGCGCTCGGCTTTTCAGGCTGGGCCCCTAACCAGCTCGAGGAAGAGCTGATGATGGACAGCTGGCTTGTGGCCCCCCTGAATTTTGACATTGTTTTCGAAATGCCGTCTGCAGACCGGTGGAAGGAAGCTGCGGCCCTGATAGGGGTGGATTTCGAGAGGTTCTTCTGTTCGAGCGGCAGCGCGTAAGTTTTTCTCCGAAAACCGGCCGGCCCGTCAGAGGTGTAATTGTTCGAAAAGGCTTACGAGAACTGAGTTCGAGAGTACGACCCCCTTCCGTGTGAGCCTCAACCGGTCACTCACGATCTCCAGATAGCCCCTATCAATGAGGTCGCCAGCGGCGGCGGCGACGCATGCCTCGCCGAGCTCGCAGTCTTTTAGTTTGATCCCTTCTCTCTTCCTCAGGCCGAGGAACATGAACTCTCTCATTCCTTCCTTGTGTGTAACCCGACCGGATTCGACAACCGGCGGTATTCCGCCTTCCAGGCGCTCTATATATGCCCCAACATCGGACGTGTTTTTCGCCCTGACACCACGCAGGAAGGAATGCGCCCCCGTGCCTACAGCGATATATTCCCCTCTGTCCCAATAATTTATATTGTGCCGGCATTTGAGGCCCGGCCGGGCGAAATTAGATACCTCGTAATGCTCGTAGCCGTTTGAAGCAAGAGAGTCTATCACACAGTCATACATTTCGAGAACAAGTCCTTCGTCGGGTAGTATGAGCTTGCCGGTCTTCAATAGACCGGATAACGGAGTTTTTTCCTCAGGTGTCAGTTCATAAGCAGAGATATGAGAAGGGGCAAGGTATGCAGTCTTCTTAAGGGTATCGCCCCAGGTCTCCAGCGTCTGACCAGGGATGCCGTACATAAGATCAAGGGAGATATTGTCTAGTCCCTGATCTTTCACCGTCATAACCGATCGCTCCGCATCCGCCGATGTATGGACCCTCCCCAGCGTCCTGAGTTCTTCGTCATGCAGAGACTGCACCCCGATGCTTACCCTGTTCACTCCAAGGGAAAGAAGGGTCTTGATCTTTGAACCGCTTATCGTACCCGGATTGGCTTCTATGGTAATCTCGGCAGAAGTCGAAATAGTGAAGACATCTCTGATTCGGCAGAAGAGCTTTTCGAAAAAATCTTCCTGCATGAGAGACGGCGTCCCCCCGCCGATATAGACGGTCTTAAGTTCTCCTGCAAGATCTTTATTAAGGAGAAGCTCGGCACACAGCGCGTCACCATATCTTTCTACCAGCGCCGGATCGTAGGGGATGGAGGTGAAATCGCAATAAATGCACTTCCTTATACAAAAGGGGATATGGATATAAAGAAAATCAGCCATCCATTATTGTATCCTATTTATTGTATCCTATTTTGGCACGGTAGGGGCATATTTCAATATGCCTCTACAACCTCATACATGTTGTTTGACAATCGTTATCCTCCGACTTATCATAAATCCCTATGGATCTGAATGAACTCATAGCGATAATGTCTGCACTCCGCGGAGAAAATGGCTGTCCCTGGGACAAGGAACAGACGAGGGAGTCCTTGAAGCCGTTTATTGTTGAAGAGGCATATGAAGTGCTTGAAGCGATCGATGAAAAAAACCCGGAGGCGATCAAAGAAGAGCTCGGCGACCTCCTTTTCCAGGTAGTCTTTCAGTGCCAGATCGCCAAGGAAAGGGAAGAGTTCGATATGGCTGCCGTCATCGATAAGATAGGCAAAAAGATGGTCGCACGGCATCCTCATGTCTTCGGTGATGCGAATTACAAGACCTCTGCGGAGGTGCTTGTCCATTGGGAGGAACAGAAAAAGAGAGAGGGTAAACAGCGTGAATCCGTCCTGGACGGAATCCCGAAGGAGCTCCCCTCTCTGCTGCGCGCCCACAGGCTCCAGGACAGGGCATCGAGGGTCGGATTTGATTGGGAGAGGGTGGAAGATGTCCTTCCGAAGCTCGACGAGGAACTCACCGAGTTCAGGGAGGCGCTGAAACGACAAAGAACAGACGAGATAGAAGACGAGCTTGGAGATATATTTTTTGTGCTCGTCAACATATCGAGGTTCGTAGGCATCAACCCGGAAGACGCGCTGAGGAAAACGATAAGCAAGTTCATCTCACGCTTCAGATATATCGAGATGGCGGCCGCGGACCGTGGAAAAACCCTTTCTGATATGACCCTTGCGGAGATGGACGCGCTTTGGGACGAGGCGAAGAAGAAATAATATGAGCAATCAGCATTCAGCGCTCAGCTTTCAGCTTAAAGAATGAGGGTTTTTATTTTTTTTTGCTGTTAGCTGAGAGCTGATTGCTGATCGCTGAGTTAAGATGAGACGGATACTTCACATCGACATGGATGCATTTTTTGCTGCGGTCGAGCAGAATAGACATCCGGAATTAAAGGGGAGGCCGGTCGTGATCGGGGGCGGAGGGGACCCAACGCAAAGGGGGGTCGTTTCCACAGCCTCCTATGAAGCGCGGAAGTTCGGGATACACTCCGCAATGCCTCTGATGACCGCTTACAAGCTCTGTCCTCAGGCTGTCTTCCTGCCGGTCGACTATGAGGAATATTCCCGCGTATCGGAGATCATAAAAAATACCCTCAGGCAATTTACTCCCCTTATGGAAGATGTCGGAATAGACGAGGCATTCCTCGATATTTCGGATGTCGAAGGATCTTCTTCTGAGATCTCCGAAGAGATAAAAAAAAGGATATTCAATGAGACCGGCCTTACCTGTTCAATAGGCATCGGCCCTAACAAGCTTCTTGCCAAGATAGCCTCGGATATGCAGAAACCTGACGGTCTGACGATAATTGCCGAGGCCGATGTTGAAGCGCGGATATGGCCTTTGACGGCAAGAAAACTCTGGGGCGTGGGTCCGAAGACCGAGGCACATCTCAAAGACATGGGCATAGACACGATAGGTGATATCGCCGGTATGCCGCTCGAAACACTCGTCCAGACCTTCGGCAACTCATATGGAAGATTTCTTTATGAGTCCTCGAGGGGTATCGACGAAAGTCCGCTTGTAACCCACTGGGAGCCGAAATCGTCCAGCCGGGAGACAACCTTTCAGAGGGACACTGACAATTGGCAGGCTATCGCAAGGAATCTCGCGGAATTGACGAAGGAAGTTGTGGCTGATTTAAAGAGGTCCGGCTACAAGGGAAAAAATGTCACCGTAAAGGTCAGGTTCAGCGATTTTAAGACCGTCACCAGGGCGAAGACGCTCAGGGAGGCAACTGATTCGCTGGAGGAGATAAGAAGGGCGGCCTTTGAATGTCTCGGCAGGATTGAGCTGGGCAGAAAGGTCCGTCTCATAGGGGTGAGGTTGGGGAAACTCGAAAGAGTTTCAGAGGGGGTTGTGGATTAGGAAATGAAGACACTTTTACAGCTAAACGCACGTGATTGTGTTATAATTAATGGTTAATTAAGGAAATTTGCTTTAGAGGGGGTAAAATGCCAGATAGTATAAAGAAGGCGATATTTCCGGCGGCTGGTCTCGGGACGCGGTTTTTGCCTGCCACCAAGGCCTCTCCAAAGGAAATGATGCCGATCGTCGATAAACCCATGATACAGTATGGGGTTGAAGAGGCGATCTCATGCGGGCTCAAAGAGATCGTTATCATTACCGGCAAGCATAAGCGGAGCATTGAAGACCACTTCGATTATGCCTTCGAGCTTGAAGAAAAACTGAAGAAAAGCGGCAAGAAAAAACTCATCGCGGAGCTCAACAGGCTGAATAAGATAAAAATAGGATATATAAGACAGGGATATGCGCTAGGCCTGGGGCATGCGATCTCCTGCGCCAGACCCTTTGTCAATGATGAGCCCTTTGCGGTCATTCTCAGTGACGACATCATTGATCCCGAAGATACGCTGCTAAAAGATATGGTGGAGCTATACAAGAAACTGAAAAGTCCGATACTTGCACTTGAGAAGGTGCCGGTTTCTGAGATTCACAGGTATGGGGTGATCGGAGGAGTGAAGGAATGGGACGGGGTATACAGGATAGATACGCTGGTAGAGAAGCCGAGCGCGGAATCTGCTCCGTCTGACCTTGCCATCATTGGAAGGTATATACTGACGCCGGACATTTTTGGAATACTCGAAAAGTCAAAGCCGGGTAAGGGGGGAGAGATACAGCTCACCGATGCGATTGCGAAACTTCTCAAAGAAAGGCCGGTATATGGATACCTGTTTAAAGGAAAAAGGTATGATGCGGGAGATAAACTCGGATACCTGAAGGCGACCGTCGATTTCGCCCTCAAGAACCCCGAGCTTTCGGGCCAGTTCAAGTCCTATATACTCGAAGTGGCCAGGAAACTGAAGCACTGACACTGCCCGGTCCATATTGCTATGTTCATGGATTTGTGATTAAATCTTACTAAGATGAGACCTTAAGACAGCGGACGACAGGAAGAACAAGGAGATGGAATGGCTGAACTTGACAAGAACAACGGAAATAAAGACAAGGACGTAGAAATTCCCGAAACCCTGCCGGTGCTTCCGGTAAGGGATATTGTTGTCTTCCCTTATATGATTATCCCTCTCTTCGTAGGGAGGGACATATCCGTCAAGGCGATCGACACGGCTTTGAGCTCAAACAGGATGATACTGCTCTTGACTCAGAAGGACCTGAGCATCGAGAACCCTGCAACAACCGATCTGTATTCCATCGGCACCGTTGGCATGATCATGAGGATGCTGAAGCTGCCCGACGGACGGGTGAAGATCCTTGTCCAGGGGCTTTCCAAGGCGAAGGTGAAGAAGTTTACGCAGTCCGGCGCGTTCTTTACGGCTGCAATCGAGAAGATCGAA
>OBEQ010517107.1_pt1 | contig 13988 bp, 11 predicted proteins | sample 1670901 | NCBI WGS metagenome assembly OBEQ01 (sample SAMEA104232315, study PRJEB22302) | groundwater metagenome | biome: forest; feature: aquifer; material: groundwater | place: USA | collected 2011-08-07 | depth 5.4 m
CCTCTTTATATAAAAATATTCTTTATTATGCAAGGAATCATTTTTTGACGCAATTAAATTTTTGTTGCACAATTCTCTTGGTTTAAGAATTCGATACTTTATGACCCATAACAATAAACAAAAAAAACAAAAAGTTTTTGTAGCCACATACACGAAGGAGGGGCTTTCATTCCAGATACACCTCGGTCCACTGAAGTTTGAACCAAGCAAGAGGGGACGTAAGCCTTTACTGCCGGTTGCCACGATTTAAAACCAAGACCGCCCGAAAGGCGGTTTTTGGATGCCGTTTTCACCACCTGGTTGCCCTTGTGGCGAGCTTTGTGCTAAAGGTAAGAGTTTGCCACCTTTCGCACCCGATCCAAACTGTAAGACCAAATTTGAACCCTTGGGACGATTTGCTTAATTACAAAGAAAAAGGGGGTCCGCTACCATTCGGTTGCGAACCCCCAGTTTGACATTCTTGATCACCGAACCGCCAATGTCTCACCAGCAAACTCCAGACCCTTCGGTTGAATGACGACTTTCTTATCACCGGATTCGATGTGACCAGCACACCAAGCATCCAGTTTGAGGTCATCGACCACCTTCAGGACTTCCAGAGCATCTGACTCCGACACATAGAGCGCGAAACCGGCGCCCATGTTGAGGTTGCCATAGGCTTCGGCGTCGTCGACTGGTCCATGCTTCTGCAGGAAGTCGAAGATCGGAAGTTGCTTCGGCAGACGTTCGACGATGTACGAGAACGGTTGTGTTGCTCGCATAAGTTTACGCCAACCATGACCGGTAACGTTGACCGCGTAATGAATATCCACTCCGCGATTGAGACAATCCTCGACAAGTCCAACATAGATGTGAGTCGGATCGAGAAGCGTCTCACCGTAAGAACGATTGTCAGACAACCTCGTCTGGTAACCGTGCGGAAGTTTCTCAGCGATCTTCCGCGCCAGCGTAAGGCCGTTCGCATGGATGCCAGAACTTCCAACGAGGACGATTGCATCGCCGTGCTGGATTTTCTCGCCCATGATCAGACGTTCTTTTGGCTTGACGATTCCCATCGCTGAACCAGAAAGCACAACTGCTTCCGGAACCACGACACCTTTCAGTGTCGGGGTTTCGCCACCACCCCACACACATCGTGCGAGATTGCAGGCGTTCTTCCAGCCATTGACGAGATCGCGGGTGCGCTTCTCGTCGTTGAACCAGTCCGAGACACCAACCGCAAGATGCATCGCCACCGAAAGTGGAAGTGCGCCGAGCGTGACGAGATCGTTGACGATCATCGCAACGCAATCCTGCGCGATCTGATCGTAATACGATTTGCCGGTGATGGCGTACATCGCATCTGCAACCAAATTCTTCGTTCCGAGTCCCTCCTCGACGTGAGCGAGGTAACTCTTGGCCGCCTCGATGAGGTAAGCGCTTTCGCCTCGACTTGCTTCGAGCTCTCGAAACTCTCCGCCATTGAGACGAGCAATGTTGCCAGCTGTCTCGCGTGCCGCCAGTTGCGCCATTCGCTTGAATGGGTCCATGGCGTCATAGTTAACGCCAGTTCCTGCGTAGGTCATGTTCATTCGCGACTCCTTTTCTGTTGTTTGATGTTCAGGTTCTAGTTGGATACTACTTAAATATCTATTATAAATCAAATAAAAAAAATACTCCGAGAGGGATCGCCTCGCGGAGTATGTTGAGTGTGTACAGAAACGGAACATTTTAGTGACCGAAGAAACCTCGACCTGCCTGATCCGGAACCATGTACAACGCGACGCCGTGTTTTGCACAAACATCGATCGTTGACTGATCCTTCACTGAACCGCTCGAGGTGAAGATGGCAGTAACGCCAGCATCGATAAGCGTCTCCGGTCCATCAGGGAACGGAAAGAACGAATCACTGTAGGCAGCTGCGCCAGTCACATCATGTCCGGAACGCCGAGCTCGTGTGATTGCGAGATTGGCCGCGCCAACACGATCTTGCTGACCGACACCATTGCCGATGAGCTGCTTGTTTTTGACGAGCGTAATCGTATTGCTGTTACTCGTTGAGCCGATCGCCCATGCGAGCATCATGTCGCATTCCTGCACGGGTGTTGCTTTTCCGTGCTTCACGATTCCTTCCCGACCGAAATCGGGGATGAACGTGTAGTTCGGCTGCATCAGGAATCCGCCACGAACGAAACGAAAGCGAGGTGTCCGATCCAAATTTCCGACAAGCCCGTTTAGCGCGGGGTTGACGACGAACCGGCACTTGTCGCCCTTGCGACGAAGCATTGCGATGGCACCTTCCGTAAAAGCTGGAGCGATGATGCCGTCCAGCATTTTGCCAGTCAGCGATTCGCACAATGCCTCATCCACTTCGAAGTTCGCCATGACGAGTCCGCCGAAGATAGCAAGCGGATCGCCCGCCATCATCTTCTTCACCACTTCGGCTCGATCGGGTCCAGCAGATGCACCGCATGGATTTCCATGCTTCACACCAACAGCGATTGCAGTACCGACACCTTCGTTGATCGCATACCCTTCAGCGATGTGAGTCGCCGTCTGGATCAGACGATCAATGTCGTACCAATTGTTGTAGCTCGGAGACGTGCCTTCGATCACAACGAACTTGTCGAGCGCGAGCGGATCGGGAGTGCCGGTTGAGTAGAGATGTGCCGGTGCCTGCCAGGCGTTCTCGCCGTACTTGCAGGTAGCGATTCGTTCACCGGAAAATCCAGCATATTTACCGCCACTCAAGTATGTGGCCGAGGCCATGCAATACCTGGCAATCGTTAACTCACCCTTTGCACAGAGTTCGTCCACGAAGTCGTTCGCCGGTTCTCCGGCTTTGAGCCAGTCGATAACTTTCTGTCGATCCTTCGGATCGCAGATGACCACTCGGCCGCCTTTGACTCCAGAGCGAATCATAGTGGGACCACCGATGTCAGTCTGTTCGATTACCGATTCCCTGGTGCTGCCAGGTTTTGCAATTTCCGCTTCAAGCGGATACAGATCGACACAAACGAGATCGAGTCGCGGAATGGCGAGGCTCGCCAGCTCCGCAATGTCAGCCTCAGTATTTTTTGCAAGAAGTCCGGCATGGACTTCACGCGAGAGTGTGACGACTCGATGGCCGAGAATTGCTTCTCCACCGACGAGGTCTGAGACCGGAAGGGCTGTGATGCCGTTCCCAGTAAGATGCTTGAATGTCCCGCCCGAAGCGTAGATTGTGAAGCCGAGCTCCACAAGCGCTTTGGCGAATTCGACGATACCATCCTTGTGGTACACGGAAAGCAGTGCATTTTTCATGTTTGGTTCCTTTTTTCAATGAGCTGAATGACGTGGGAAAAGCCACGACGCTTTCGGGATTAATTCCCATGAGTGTCTGATCCGTATATTACGCAAATAGTGACAAAAGGCAAGAATTATTTTATAAGTTTACTTTTTTTAGATTTTCATCTAGTATGCTCACTAGATGTGCAAACAACGATCTTTAACATAAACAAAAGGAGCGAATCATGGGAAATCTGACACTTCCTGGAAATCCTAGGTACCAACCGAAGGATCTCCAATCTGTATTCGGCTACGACAACCTGTTTCGGGCTGTCGCTGAAGTCGAAATTGCAACGATGAAGACGTTGGCCGAAATCGGGATCATTCCCGAGGCTGACATCGCATCACTCACACCTGCCATTGAGCAGGAACTCCTCGCCATTCCGACAACTGAAGTCGATGACGTGGAACGCAAAGTAACCAAGCATGATATTCGCGCCTGGGTGCGGATTGCTCAGAGCAAAGTTGATCCAAGGCTTCGGCGCTGGATTCATGTTCCGCTCACAAGCTACGATGCACTCGACACCGCTCGAGCTTTGCAGTTCGTTCGTGGACATGAAGTGGTAAGACGGCTCACCGACAAGGTGATCGGTCATTTCGTTGAGCAGGTAAATCTGTTCGCACTTCAGCCTCAGATCGGCCGAACACACGGGCAGCACGCGTTGCCCATCACAGTCGGTTTCTGGTTCGCAACTGTGCTCAGCCGGATTCTCACCAATATCCAAAGTGCCAACAGCGCTGCGGAAAAATTGGTGGGGAAAATTTCCGGAGCTGTCGGCGTCTACAACGCTCAAGTTGGTCTCGGCATCGCAGCTCGTTGCGGCGACAAAACCTTCGAGGAGCGTGTGCTTGAAAAGCTCGGTCTCAAAGCTGCGCCAATCAGTACACAGATTCTTCCGCCGGAACCTCTCGCTGACTACCTGTTTTCTTGCATTAAGCTTTCTGCTGCTTTCGGCCAATTCGGTCGGGACGGTCGTCACTTGATGCGGACGGAGATCGCTGAACTCGGCGAACCCTTCGAAAAAGGACAGGTCGGATCGTCGACCATGGCTCACAAAAGGAACCCGATTAATTTCGAGAACCTCGAGGGGACATGGATCAAGAACCAGATCGAATTCGGTAAGGTTCTTGCAACGATGGTGAGCGAACATCAGCGCGATCTGGTTGGTAGCTCAATCGCTCGGGACTTCCCGACGATCGTGGTCAATCTGGTCAACCAGCTCAACACTCTGTTACGTGAGGCGGGTGGGAAGCCATTCATCTCTCGCATTTCGGTCGACGAAGCGGCGCTCAAATGCAACTTCGAAGCTCAGGGTGATTCAATTCTCGCCGAGCCGATCTACATTGCTCTCCAAATGGCGGGTTATGAAGGTGATGCTCACGAGCTAGTCAATCATGCGGCGATGCCGTATGCGAAGGAGCACAAAGTTTCGCTTCTCGAGGCAACTAAGTGGGCACTCGAACATCAGCACAGCCATACGCTCATGTGTCAGGTCTGGGATGTAATCCCTACCGAAACACTCGGGATGTTGGAAAAGCCTGAGCTGTACATTGGCGCAGCGAGTACGAAAGCACTCGAGGTCGCAAAAGCAGCCGAAGCTTATCTCAAGAGCTAGTGGACATGACGAAGTTTGAAAAAATCACAAGACCTGTTCGGGAAACCGGGCAGGTCTTTTTTCTTGCCTTTCTTAGATTTTTTCAGTAGTATGCGAGTCAGAAACGGGAACGATTCCCAAAAGCTAATACGGCTTCCCGTATTGAACATTGAAAAAAGAAGGAGAACGCCATGTTTGACACTATGACTGAAGCCAACGCCCGACAAAACGGCTTGGTTCTCGCCGAAGGCAAGACCAAGATCATCGCCAAGAACGGTGATGACACCGACAATGTGAACATTATTTCCAAGGACGATATCACTGCGGGCGACGGTGCCAAGCATGATCTCATTCAAGGGAAAGCAACGCTCGCAACCCAGACAACCTGCAACGTGTTCCGTTTGCTGAAAGCCTGCGGAATTCCGGTGGCATTCACCGAACAGGTCAACGGTACGACGTTCAGTGCGCCTCTCTGCACCATGCTTCCGTACGAAGTTGTGATCCGACGTGAAGCGCACGGTTCATATCTCAAGCGGATGCCCGGACTCACAAAAGGTCATCTCTTCCCGAAGCTGTTGGTCGAATTTTTCCTCAAGACCAGCGGTAGGAAGTGGAAGGAGCACGATCTCCTCTGCGACGATCCGCTCATGCATTACGCGGAAGGCTCCGGCGAGATCGCTCTCTATGAGGCGTCAAAGCCGATCCACTCGCAGAAGCCGTTCCTGATTCTCAAAGAAAGCGAGGTCTTCGGCTACGATGAGGAATGGAAACTTTTCGCAGACACGAAGAAGATCGCCAAACGCGTCTTCCTCATCCTCGAAAAGGCCTGGCAACTCGAAGGCCGAACGCTCGTCGACTTCAAGGTCGAGTTCGGACTTTCGAAAAATGGTGCTCTGCTTCTCGCTGACGTGATTGATAACGATTCGTGGCGAGTGGTGGAAAATGGCGCGTACATCGACAAGCAAGTGTATCGTGACGGCGGAAAGATCGATGATGTGGCGGAGAAATATCGCCGTGTCGCCGAGATCACCAGCCACTTCCGACTGCCGACACAACAAGTTATCGTCTGGCGTGGGTCCGACAAGGATGACGTCAGTTCGGTAGTGAAAGCGCTCGATCAGTTGTGCGGAGGTTACTCCGATGCCGCCAGTCAGCGTCTCAAGCTCACCACGAGTACTTGCTCAATTCACAAAGAGCCAGTCCGTGGGCTGAACGAGCTTCATTCGCTTGTCCAGCAGGTGCCTGACTCTGTGGTGATCGCCTACATCGGGCGATCGAATGGTGCCGGTCCGACCCTGTCGGCTTCGACCACTGTTCCGGTGATCACTGTGCCGGCGAGTTTCAAAGACTTTCCGGAAGACGTGTGGTCGTCGCTTCGCACACCCTCAAATGTGCCGGTCACTACGGTGCTTGAACCCTCGAACGCTGCAATGGCAGCAATTGAGATTCTGGCTCTCCGCAACCCTCTCCTTTACATGTTTCTTCGGGAGCAGGTCGAGGAGCGATTGGTCAACACCATTCAGGTCTGACTTCTCAGCGTTCTCCTCAAAGCCAATCTGACCCCTTGCGTAGCGATACGTGAGGGGTCTTTTTTACTAGAACTCGTTGGATTAATTATCTAATCTTTCCCATTATCTTTTTGTTCCACTTTATTTTTTATCCTTTCTGCTTGCCATTGTTCAAACATAAGTTCCGAAAGCTGGTAGAAACCGTCACGTATTTCCTCGATCTCCTTATCGGAAAGATTCGGATCGTTCAGGAGTTCTTTTACACGTTCGAGGCTTAGCATGGTTTTTATTTTCTTTTGTATCTTGAAGTTTGAGCTTTTGCTCATGTTGATAGTCGAGCGTCATGACAATAAGTTCGGCTAACCGGTCCGAAAATATCTCCTCGGCCTTCTTCAAATCTATACTATCTGGTAGTTTTTTCAGCTCTCGTTTTTTCATAGAAGTTTTTTGATTTCCTCTAAATCTCTATGAGTTTGCGTAAGCACATTTTGGAAGCATTCCTTGCAGAATCTCCTCAAGGAGCTGAAACCTGATCCAGCCTTTGGTATTCCAAAGCAATCCTGACCGGGCAGAATGTCACCATGACAACGGCAACATTCGCTTTTGCGTTCAACGGTGACTCGCTTAGGTCTTCCATTGGATGAGCCTATCAGAGAGGGTGTTTTACCTCTTGGGTTTTGATTTTTCATATTCATTTTTTGCTTTATGCACGCGTCGAACCAACGTCTGAAGTATGTCGTCCAACGTCTTGGTTTCAAGGATCGACTTGAATTCCTCTGTGCTACACTGCGACCTGTCTTTACCGAGACGAGTATTGATTTCGTGATTGACCAACATTATTGCAGAGACCAAATTATTCTTCGCCCGAGCCTTAAGACTTGTATACTTGTATGCAAGCTCTGTTCCTGTAATTTCTAGACTGACGTTGTTCAAAAGAATTTTTGCAAGACGAGTGCCTTGATCACTGATGCGACGTTTCGATTCTTCCCATTCTTTCTGTGGCTGAATAGGAAATGGTTCGGTCGGTGCTCGGCGTGTCATACCACCACGCTTTGCACTCTTGATAATTTCCTCAGCTTTTTCAGGATCAAGTCCATAAAGCTTCAATCTATCCTTTAAATCGTCAACGATGTGCTTCTCATCCATGTCTGCTAAATCTTCCTCCCATAGAGCGTCAACTATTTCTCCATTAACAACCACATCATTCTCTGAGGCAGTTAGTCGCGCTGAGCCGTCACGTACACTTGTAGGAACTTCCGGATCTACACCACCGACAACCTTTTCCCAAAATGTCTGGTCATCATTTTCAAATTGTTTGAATTCTTTCACTCGTTGGTCAAGATTCATTCCGAGGTGGGTGACAATATGACCTAGGTTATCTGGATGAGTAGGATCATTTTGTACGACCACACGCATAATACGTCCCACAAATTGAATGTATGGTGCAAGAGTACGGAACGGACGAAATATTGCCGCGACACTGAGTTTGGGGTGATCGAAGCCTTCACCCAGCATTTGTACCTGTATGATGCAGTCGAGAGTACCATTATAGAGATTCCTCAATACTTCTTCCTGCTCCTCTGGTTTTTGCTTACTGTGAATGATGTCTGCGCTGTAGCCACGCTCTCGGTAAATAGCACGAATATCTTTTGCATGATTTATCGTGCACGCAACAGCAATTATTTGATGACGCGTACCTGTTTGCCGTAAGTCCTCAAGTTTTTCTAAACTGCTTTCCACGATATGCTGATTGCAAGGCTTGGCCAAGGCGACATTCCTACTAAACCAATCTTCCTCCTTCATTTTAAGCACCTGCTCAAGTGTATATTTTTTTCCTGTACCGTCGGTAAAAGAAAGTTCAATTTCCTTGGGAGCAACATAGCTCGCCTTTAAACGCTTTATATATCCCTTGAGAGTTGCACTTCTGAATGGATAGCGATATACCAGCTCGCCGTCTATTTCTTGTCGATCACTTCTGAAAGGAGTTGCTGTCATATGCACCACCTTAGCTTCAGGAAAACGATCAAGTACTTTTTTCCAGCTGTCAGCCGCGCTGTGGTGAGCCTCATCGATAATAATCATGTCAAAGAAACGATCAGGGAATTGCGTCAGCCACTTATCTACATTAGTGGCGAGTTGATGTATATTCGTGATGACGATGTGTGCCTTTTCGGCAACGGAGATGTTACCGGTCTCCAAAGTACAGGCTAGGGGGCCAGATACCATTTGTGCGTCATTTAAAACTTTTGCTTTTCGCCAAAAACATTTCTGTCGATTGGTGATATCCATTGCTTCATAAAGATTTTTGCGTATCGTCAAATTCGGAGCGATGATTAGGACGCGTCCTTTGGCAATGCCGAGAGGAAGAATAGATGCAAGGCCCGACTTACCACATCCGACGGGAATTTGAAGTATTGCTTTGTTCTTGCCGGATTGAAAAAAATCATAGGTACGCAAATATGCCTCTCTCTGTGGCTCACGCAACTCCTCATTACCTGTGATCTTATAGTCGAGACTCGTAAAGAATGAGCCCATTGGTTGATTGGCACGGAGCCATGTATCAAGCTGATTCTTTTCAAACATCCATTTCTTTCCAACTTTACTGGCGGGAATTCTACCCTCCCGTGCAAGTGCGTAGAGGACTGTCTTTCCCATACCAAGATATTTGGCGGCTTCCTCGATTGAAAACCAACCATCCGCGCCTTCTTTATTGTTTAAAGTGTTTTTATTCATATGATACTAAATGATACCAAATGACAAGTTGGTATGTAAAGGGCTCAAGCCTGTGGAAAACTCGGTTGGAATGTTAGTAGGTATCATAATATAATAGGAGTAGCCAAAACCAACCTATGCCAAACACACAAACTTTCAAAGCTGTATATTTCCCCGATTACAAGACGGTCAACCCAAATGCAAAAGGCTTTGTGCTGGCTTTCGGAGAAAGAAATAAAGATTTATATAGGACTCTCGCCCCCCTTAGCAGTCACGAAGTGCGTGAACTACTTGGAACAAGCTCGTTTATCGAGTTAGAAAGAACAGCAGAGAAAGAAGGGTTGCCGGTAAGTACATACTGCGTCTGGCGATTAAGAAAAGCTGTCGAACGATCATCTCAAAGTCTCTTTCCTAACCCCACGCTAAGAGATAGAACCCAGCAGGAAATTAAACCGATTCATGTGACTTTTAAGGGAGGCAAACAAAACCCACTTCATAGCTGGTATTCCTACCTCGAAGGGTATTCGCCTGAATTCGTAGAGCATATTTTAGATAATTATATTAAAAATGCACGTACTGTTTACGATCCGTTTGCTGGAACTGGAGTCACTCCTCTAGTGGCGGCTAAAAGGGGATTAACAGCTTTTTATTCAGAGGTTAATCCACTGCTACAATTTTTGGTGAAAACTAAGGTAAGTGCATCCGCGCTTCCAGAAAAGAATCGGATAAAAATATTGGGTAATCTGGAAAAGTTAAAATCCGACTTCAAATCTCTCCTAGCTGAAAGCACGTCGGATGCCGATTTACGCGAGACCTATAAAGATACTTTTTCCGAAAGCAAATTTTTTGATGATCAGACATTTGAGCTTGTTTTGAAAGCAAGAACTTTGGTAGACGAAATTTCTTATACTAGCCAGCTGACTGGGGATATTTTTTTGGTAGCAATCTTGAATTCATTAATATCAGCCTCGTTTTTACAAAGAGCCGGAGATTTGAGATATAAGACTGAAAAAGAACTGAAAAGAAAAACTGATTTTATAGAAACTGTAGAGGATAACTTGAGTAAGATCATTGATGATATAAAGCAAATTGAGCCACTTCCGGTGACCCCCATTTTGATTACAGAGAATGCCAAGCTTATTGAAAAAATTCCGCAATTAAAAATTGATGCGGTTATAACCAGTCCTCCCTACCTAAACGGCACAAATTATTTTAGAAACACCAAGGTCGAGCTTTGGTTTTTGAGAAGCATAAAAAATCAAGACGATCTATCTGGTTTCCGTCGAGCCACTGTAACGGCTGGCATTAATGATGTATCTCAAAAGAAACAATTAGAATTTACAACCCCAAAAATTCAAAAGATAGTAGATGAGCTCAAAGAGAAATCTTATGACCAGCGCATCCCTAAAATGATCAGTGATTATTTTCAGGACATCGCTAAGATTTTTTCGGGACTAACGTCTCAACTCGATCAAAATGCGGATATCGCAGTAGATATCGGAGACTCCATCTATAGCGGCATTAAGGTCCCGACCGATGAGTTATTTGTCGATGTGCTAGAAACGCTAGGGTACGAATTTAAAGAGAGTATAAATTTAAGAAAGCGAATCTCTCGCAATGGTGAGGTCTTAAAACAGGTCCTTTTAATTTTCAAAGCACCCAAAAACAAAGAGAGTAAAAAAAATACGCCATCAAACTGGGAAAAAGATTGGGAATCTTTCAAGGAAGAACTCCCACACAAAAACGAACCGTTTTCTAAGCGAAACTGGGGTCACCCACTGCACTCGCTATGTTCCTATCAAGGGAAAATGAAACCGTCATTAGCATATTATCTAATAAAAACGTTTACCAAGCCTGGCGATACAATCCTTGATCCATTTGTCGGAGTAGGAACAATACCCTTCGAGGCCGCACTGAATGGAGTACGTTCATTTGGTTTTGATATCAGCTCGGCCGCTCTTAGTATTGCCAAGGCGAAGCTTGGGAAGATTAATGCTGGGGAAAGTACTGTACTTATAGAAAAGCTAGGAAAATATATTCGTGCTGGAAAAATTAACAGTAAAGTTTTGGAGTCTGCAAAAGAATTCGGGTTCAATAAAAAACTTGCGGATTATTTTGAGGCGAACACGTTGAAAGAGATAGTTATGGCCAGAGAATTTTTCAAAGCAACACCGCCCAGCACGCCCTCAGAGCATTTGGTATTCTCATGTCTTTTACATATCTTACATGGAAATCGTCCTTACGCATTAAGTCGACGATCACATGGCATAACACCGTTTGCACCCACGGGAGATTTTGAATACAAGAATTTGATTGATCACTTAAAAGAGAAAGTCGCGAGAAGTTTTGCCATAGCTTTGCCGGAGGATTTTATAGAGGGGGATATGCTCTACCAGGACGCAACGTCATGGTGGCCGCGGGACATCGAAAATCTTGATGCCATCATTACATCGCCACCATTCTTTGATAGTACAAGGTTTTATTTGGCTAATTGGCTCAGGTTGTGGCTTAGCGGCTGGGATAATGAAGATTTTGAAAAACGGCCGCTTGGATTTGTCGATGAAAAGCAAAAAATCGGTTTTGATATTTATGAACCCATACTAAGACAAGCTAGAGAAAGATTGAAGCCGGGAGGGGTTGTTGTCTTTCACCTTGGAAAAAGCTCAAAATGCGATATGGCAGAAAAACTTGCCGAGGTTGCAAAGAGATGGTTCAAGGTTGCCGATATTTTTGAGGAAAGCGTAGAGGACGGCGAATCACACGGCATGCGTGATAAAGGAACCGTAGTTAAACACCAGTTTCTCGTCCTACAGTAAGCTATATGCCCAGCATGTGCCGGTTTTTCTCTGACAATCTGTCGGACAAACCGTAGGTCTTGAGCACTTTTTTGATTTCTTCAATTCTACGAGAAAGATCAGTTGCACCCCTGACACTTAAGAGCCGAGTGACGGCGGCATTCACATCGATGTTTTCATTCACGATCGGTTTTTTACTAGAGATCAGACTTAGGTTTGTACCCGTAATTATGGCGAGACGTTTGAGCTCATTGTTGTCATAGAATTTGCTAGGCCAGTTATCACGCTTATTCTCGTTAGCCTCTCGCGATAAGAGTGCGGCGTTTTCTTTGGTCAAAGGGTAAAAGTATCTAGAAGGCAAAATATGATCAATCGCCCACGATTTCCGATCTTTGATATCCAGCACTTTGCCGGTCTTAAAACATTTACTCTCAAAACGGGAAAACAAATCCTCAAGGTTGATGTTCTTTTCTTCGCCCGGGAAAAGCAGGTCACCAATCCTTCGCCTAACAGCAGATTCGTGTAATTGTTCTTTCGTTCTTTTCGGATTCAGATTTGCGTTAATGACAGCCTTGCAACTACGACATTCCATTTGCTTTTCCAAAGGTCCCCATCCCTTATGCCCACTGAAAGCAGGGGCAGGCAAAATCCTGCCACATGTATTACATCTTTTCCAATAGGAGCTCGGATACTCAGTCGCTGTAGCAAAGAACGCTTTCCAGAATCTTTGACTTGCGATGGAGGTATGAGCTCTTATAGCTTCACCCCAATCCTTGAATGGTAATACCTTGCGATCAAAACCTTTGATTGGAAGATCGGAACTTTTGCTATGGATAAAATTGCACCGGCTACATTTCCATAGGGCATTTTCGTAAGCATCAAAAGGAGTCAAAAGTTTGTCGCCGACATGTTGAAAATTTACTTGCGAGCATTTTATACACACAAAAGAAAGCCATGCATCGTGGGCTGGAAGACCGGGTAAGCGCTTAATATTTGTTCGGTTTTTGGTCTGTCGGCGTGCCATAAAAATCTTGACTTATATAGGAAGAGATAGCACAAATCTGCTAGAATGTAAATTGATTCTAAGAATAAAAATGAAAAATGAGTATGAGAAAAAGAGCTTTATTAAGGCTCTCATAGACCAGTTGGATAATCAGGCACGTCTGCCTGCTAAGGTTTATTTTAACTACTATTCCCCCAATTTTGATACCGAACAGCAGAAGGAGGTTCTAGCCGAACTCAAAAAGAGAAAGCTGATCTCGAGCTACAAATGGAGCGATGACGACTTTATAATTACCAAACCAAGCAGGACAGGTCTTTTTGAATACTGGCGGAGGCTCAATGTCGAACCGGTCCCGGAACAAAAGCCGACGGATACAAGAATAATTTTTAACGAGAAAACTGGCGACATAACCCGGGGCGCGAAAGTGTGTCCGATTACTATCAACACAAACCAATATTTTCTCTGCAAAGCTTTATTCGCTGTTCCTTTCGGCACACCGGTAATGGAGATCGACATCATGGAAGCGGCTGACTTGGCAAGAAGGGAACCGAAGCGAAGCATACGCGACGCTAAAACGGCGTTGAATAAGAAAATAAAGGCCAAATTTGGCATAGACGAGTTTATTTGCTGGAAGAAACAGCGGGCTTGGATCAAAAAATAAACGGCGAGTCAGGGTGACTCGAAGGTGAATCACGGGCACGAGAGCAGACTGAAATAAAACAGTCTGTTTTTTATTTATGAGAATAAAAAGATCGCCACAATTCAAAATCGAAACGATTTACCGGGAGGTACCGGACAAGAAGGATCGCATCCGGCAACTTTGGGATTTACTGATATCCCTGCCGGAGCCGGAAGATAAGAAACCTGAAAATAACAATAAACATCATTATGAAAATCAAAAAATCACAGCCAACGTATAACACCACTGATTTCTATTTGAGCTGTTTTCTTCTAGCAAGAGGCATACAGCTTATAGGACTCAATCAAACCGATGAGCCGGGTCGTCGGTCTTTTGTGTTTGTGGAATCGGAAATGCGATCCGTGCTCATGAACGAGTACAACTTTGACG
>OBEQ012790214.1_pt1 | contig 13987 bp, 11 predicted proteins | sample 1670901 | NCBI WGS metagenome assembly OBEQ01 (sample SAMEA104232315, study PRJEB22302) | groundwater metagenome | biome: forest; feature: aquifer; material: groundwater | place: USA | collected 2011-08-07 | depth 5.4 m
CTTTCCGAGAGCGTTTGCATTTGCGCGCAGAACCCAAGGGAAGGATGGCTGGGGATTTGGTCATTGAAGACAGCGTGAGGGGAAGGGTGGACACGATCGACTTGAGCCGAATGGGTTCAGGCGGTTGGGCCGTCCCTTCAATCGTAGAGCAGATTGAATTCAAAGACTTTGACCTTGAGTACGTTCTTGTGGCGGAAAAGAACGCCATTTTCGACCGTTTGAACGAAGACGGGTATTGGAAAAAACAAAAATGCTTGCTCATGACTACGGCGGGGCAAGCGGCTCGAGGCGCGCGAAGGCTATTGCAAAGGCTTTCCACCGAACTCAAACTGCCGGTGTATTGCCTTACGGACGCGGACCCTTACGGTTGGTACATTTACAGCACAATGAAGTACGGTTCAATGGCTTTAGCGCATGAAAGCGATCGTTTGGGTTGTCCGGAAATGAAGTTCTTGGGAATGACGATTAGCGACATCGAGCATTACGACTTGAAAAACGTAACCATAAAGGCGAAGGACGTTGACATAAAGCGTGCCGAGGAAATCAGGGGTTACGACTGGTTTAAGGCGAAAGAGTGGCAGAGTGAAATCAAAAAGTTCTTGGAAAAACGCATTAAGGCGGAAATCCAGGCTCTTTCGTCTAAAAACTTGCAGTACATTTCCAACACTTACCTTCCGGAAAAAATCAAGAACAAAGACTTCCTGCCGTGAAAAAACAATTTAAAAACTCGTGAATGCAAATTCTTTCAGTGCCCTGGTAGCTCAGCCACAATTTCCAGGCGAAAGCTTGGATTTTGCTGAACGGTAGAGCGACTGTTTTTGTAAAAGCAAAAGTCGAGACTGTTAACCGTTCATTCGGACAGCAATCAGTAGGCCGCAGGTTCAAATCCTGCCCAGGGCGCTTAACCTCAGAACGATTAAAAACACCTTCACCACTCATTTGAATAGATAGTGAAGAGCAATGCCCTTTGAAAACTTTCCTCACTTGCGCAAGATGCGAAATGGCATTAGAGACCCCAGAGTAAAAGCAGCGTTTATTCATCTAGCAAGAAACACGCACCCCTCTGCTCTGAATGCGCTGGAATATCATCTTGAGCGTTCTCTGCAACGTGAAAAACCTGCGCACCCTCCAGACCAGACATCAATAGATGATCTTCCCATAGACACCAAGTTCAAAGGTCCTTTGCGTCGAATTGGCAGAACGGCTTTTGAACTGTCTCTGCGTACTCCCAGAGAAATTACCAGTACTAGGGGGTTAGGTAACGTTGCATTAGAACAAATAATCTCGGCCCTGAAAGAAAAAAATTTGACTTTGGCTGATAGTACTCAGGTTCAGTTCCAAATTGACCACGATGTTCTTGAGTTATTGCGCCCTAAACGTAGACGATAGAACTGCCATTGCATAGCACTATATCCTTCCCCGGCCATAGTAGGTAATGGAAAAACTGTCCGAATCTTTTCTTAGTGACGGCCGGCTTTTAGACCAGAAGTTCAACGAGGCTGACGGCTTCATTTCCGCCGGCGAACTCGGCTACCACGAATTCTCTTCACCGCTCGTGAGGAAAATAATCTATTTGCAGCTGAAGTTTTCGAAAGAAGGCGTAAGCGAACGCTACGACGAGAAGAAAGTCGAAAAGTTCAGGCTCCTCGCCCGACGCTTTCTCACCCAACTCAAGGACGGCTTGCTCACTGAAGCCGGCCAGCGGCAGGTAAGCAAAGAGCTGAAAGCCATTTTCCCAAGGCACCACACTCCAAAGTCCACAAAACGCATGCAAACAACTACCCTTTGAAGCCTGCTCGAGAGTTTGCGTCGTTCAAAACCCTTCTTTTGAAAAAAAAGGCGAAAAACGTGACTTCGAATTTCAAATCCCATTCTCGCGAGACAATTTCCGTTTCCGGCAGGACTTTCGTAGTGTTTCTTGAAGAGTCCAACGGCCTTTACCGCGCCCAAGCGAAAGTGAGGTGGAAAAACCATGCGATGGGCGAAACGCCCTTGCTAACAGGCGGCTTCAAAGACACGCAAAGCGCGGTGAAGCAAATCACTGCTGAATTGGAGCGCTTGCTTCGCGGCGGAGAAATCAAACCGTTTTAACGCTAAATCCGTCACAATTCAAACGGCTTAAAGGACTGTAAAAACTTAAAGGCTCTATTTTTAAATCGAGCTTGGCTTATCCATACTCGAGGTGGGGAATATGAAAGGAAAGAGAATGGTGGCCGATTGCAGGATGTTTCCGAGCAAAATCGGGTGCACCTTGACTATCTCCGGAAGGGAAAAGGAAGTTTTGGACGCGTCAGTGGACCACGCCGTGAAAAAACACGGGCACAAGCGCAGTCCCGCATTGCGCAGGCAAATCAAAATGATGTTAAAGCGCGAGTGAACTCCACTCAACAACCTAGCTGTCTCCTGCCTTTGGAAAAGCTTAAAAACCATTTTCGGCTAAGTTACTATTCCAAGTGGGAGTTCTTTTTTAGATAGTAAAGCGCCCAAGGCGCTGCCGTGATTTTCGCTCCAGAACAAACTTCCCTGCAAGGAGAGCAAGCGCCTTCGCAAAACCAGCCTGGCGGGCTGACCGGTTTGTTCACGGCGATTACCGGCAATTGGATTTTGCTTTTGCTGGCTGCTTTGCTAGGCTACGCGGGTTACAGGAACTACGTTGCAAAGAAAAAGTAGAGGGAGATATTCTTTTTAATGGGGGATTTGGGTTTTTCGCCCCCCCACCAATTCTTTTTTTTAGTTTTTTATTTTCAAGCGCCTATCAACGGGCTTAGGACGAAATACGCTATTCCGGAAACCAACGCGGTCGCGGGAATTGTCAAAAACCAAGCGTAGAGAATGTTTCGCGCGATGGGCCACCGTACTGAAGAAAGCCTGTTTGAAACGCCCACTCCGGTAATCGAACCAGCGATAACGTGGGTTGTGCTTACGGGAATTCCGAAGGAAGAGCAGGCGAAAATCACGCTGGCGCCGGCGGTTTCCGCGCAAAAACCGTTTATCGGCCTTAGTCGAGTCAACTTCAAGCCCATTGTTTTGATTACTTTCCACCCGCCCGCAAGCGTGCCTAACGCGATTACTGCGAAAGAAAGTATTATCACCCAGTAAGGAATGTAAAACTCTTTCCCGAGAAAACCGCCGGTGAACAAAAGCAATGAAATTATTCCCACGGTTTTCTGCGCGTCGTTAGTCCCGTGGCCCAAACTGTACGCGCTCATTGAAACCAGCTGGAGTTTTTTAAAGTAGGAATTCACTTTCTGGGGGGACAAGCGCGAAACGATGCGCACTACTAGCGAAGAAAACAGGAAAGCACCTATCATTCCAACTATGGGAGCGATGAAAATGAACAAGACAACGGTGGAAACTCCGTTCCACAACAAAATGCCTACGCCTTTCCCTGCGATGGCGGAGCCTATGATTCCGCCGATGAGCGAGTGGCTTGCTGAAATGGGAATTCCCAGCCAAGAAGCGGCGTAAACCCAGACTATCGAACCGACCAACCCGCAAACCACTATGGCAACGGTAACGGAAGCGGGGTCCACTATCCCCTTTCCGATAGTGCTTGCTACGGCAGTGGTGAAAACGAATGCGGCGATAAAGTTGAACAAAGCCGCAATCAGAACCGCGCTGCGAAGCGACAAAACCCTGGTCGCCACGATGGTGGAAACGGAATTTGCAGCATCGTTCAAGCCGTTTCCAAAATCGAATGCCAGCGCAAGCAGAATCCCTATGCCAACGAGAATCCCAGCGTCAAGCATGCTTTATCACGATGTTTTCCATCGCAACGCCCACGCGCTTGTTTGCATTAATCAAGTTTTCCAGATCGTCGTGCAAATCCTTGAATTTAATGACTTCCAACGCGTCGTGGGAGTTGGAAAACAAGTCGGAAATTGCTTTGCGGTGCACTGCGTCGGCATCGTCTTCAAGGGCGAAAACCTTGTTCAAGTGCATTCTCACCTGCCCGTTTTTCTCTAACGCTTCCAACGCCAATGCAAGCTCTTGCATTTGCAAGCTTATGAACTCCATTTGTTTTTTCATCAACGGCGTCACTTCTTGAATGTTGTAGTAAGAAAGTTTTTTCGCGAGCTTGTTGATTAAATCCAGCTGGTCGTCGATGAGGTTCGAAAGCTCGTGAATGTCCTCCCGGTCTATTGGAGTGACAAGCGTGTCGTACAACTCGCGGCTTATCTGGTGGTTTACTTCATCGCCTTTCTTTTCGATTTCGTAAATCTTGTCGGCAAGCAAAACCCTTTGCTTGTCGTCAATCGAAGAAAAGTCGTTCATTAGCTCTTGAAGCTTGCGGCAAGCCGTCAGGGTGTTTTGCATCGCTTGGTGCAAGAGTTCGTAAAACTTTTTCTCCCTAGGCAGGAAGAAGTCTATTAGTTTAGCCACTAAAGCCCCACCAACCGTATTTCACGGGATACAATTAAAGCAGTATTGCTTGTCGATGAATTCTCTTTCTTGCAGTCCTACTTGCGCTTTATGCCGCGCATCGTAATCTTGAAAGTGAGCGTCTTGCCCGCAAGCGGGTGGTTCGCGTCTATTGTAATCGTGTCGTTAGACACGTTGATTACAGTGGCAACAGCGCCGTTGGAAGACTGGAGTTTCGCACCCACCCTCATCTCCCCGCCTCCTTGCAACTCCGATCTGTTCAGATCTATTATCAAGTCCTGCCTTTTTTCGCCGTACGCTTCCGAAGGATTGAGCTTTACGGTCTTCGTTTCGCCTATTTTCATGCCGACAACCCCGCCGTCAAAGCCTTTGATCATCTGGCCAGCGCCTACGGTGAATTGCAAAGGCTCGTAAGAATCCCTCGGCGGAAGCCCGGCTTTCTCCGCTTCCTTTCGGATTGAAGTGTCGAAAACCGTGCCGTCATCCAGAGTGCCTGCGTAATCTACTGAAACCAAATCGCCTTTTTGAGCTTTCAAGTCGCCAACTCCTGCGGAAGGCGATGGAGACGCTTGCACTTGAAACGGTGAAGCGCACCCCGCCAGTAAAAGTGATGCAACAAGCAAAACCAGTAATTTGAACACGTATGTTTTTAGAAAAGAAAACTAGTTAAAAGAAGCTGATCATTTCTTGTGGATTAAAACCACGTCCCCGTCCTGGAGCTTGTGGTTCAAACCTACTTTTTGGCCTGCGTGTTTTGCCGACTTGCCCCAAACTTCGGCAAACTTGAACAACGATCGCAAATCCCTGTGCACGACGTCGCACAACTCGGCGATGGTCGAGCCCGAACGCATCATCAACGGCGCATTCAAATCTTCTTTTTCAAACCTGCTTTTCGTGTAAACGCGCATTAAATTCAGTTTTTTATAAAGCGCTTCCTTCAACTCTTCAATCCCAGCCCTTTTTTCCGCGGAAATTTTGACGTATGAAAGAGGGATTTTCTTCAAACCTTCTTTTCCAATCAAATCCACTTTGTTTACCACCACGAGCGATGGGACGAAACGCCTATTGCCCAAAATCGAGTCTATCAATCTATCTACAGTTGCATCTTCCTTAATCAAAACTATAGCACTAAAAATCCCGTATTCGCCCAATACCGCTGCAACCGTCTTGTCATTCAAGTGCGTCGGCTTCACTAGATAGTGGATTTCCAAACCGCCTTTCTCCGTCCTTTCAATCGAAATCCTAGGCGGTTCTTGGTCTACGCGAATTCCGATGTCATGCAATTCTTCCTTCAATTTCGAAACGTAATTCACGTCTTTGACGTCCACCATCAAAAGAATCAAATCCGCATTTCTTGCGACGGCAAGAACTTCTTTCCCCCTCCCCCGCCCTCTGCTTGCGCCCGAAATGATTCCCGGCAAATCAAGCATTTGTATTTGCGCTCCTTTGTAGTGCATTATTCCAGGGATTACTGTAAGCGTAGTGAAAGCGTAAGCTGCGATTTTTGACGCCGCGCCTGTCAATGCATTGAGTAAGGTTGATTTTCCTACTGAAGGAAAGCCAATGAAAACTACAGTCGCATTTCCTGCTTTCTTTACATCAAAACCCTTGCCCGCGCCTTTCCCCCTGCCCCCTGACTCCGCCGCATCTCGGAGTTTAGCGAGCTTTGCCTTAAGCAATCCCAAATGGTGTTCGGTTCCCTTGTGCTTTTGGGTCTTGTCCATCTGCTGTTCTATTTCAGCGATTTTTTCAGTAATGCCCATATGTTCTAATCACAAACCCCCATTTACGGAAATAAAATAGTAATTAAGCCCTTTCAATCAACAAACGCTTTATCTTCAATCCCAGCAACTGGTCCCACATCACGCCCGTCGCGATTTGCACCGCGTCGGCTCCGAACTCGTAAAACTCCAGCGCATCTTCAGGTTGCGTAATGCCCCCCACGCCTATTATCGCAAAATCCCTCCCCAATTTCTTTCTCACTACTGCAAAATCGTTTATTGTACGCAAAGCTAGGTTTTTGATTGCAAAACCGCACACTCCGCTTTTCAAGCGCCCTTCGCCCGGCATCGCCTGCATTCCCTTTTCATCGACTATTTCCAGCGGAATGGTATTGATGGCGCAAACGCCGTCGACGTAATCCGTAACAGCCTCGAGCACTGCGGCCATGTTGTCGTAATCCTTGTAAAAACCCAGCTTCGCAATAAGCTTTTTTCCTTCGCCGACCTGCTCCCGCGCAGTTTTGCAAATCTCTTTTGCCGACTCTACGCTAGTGTAAATCTGCCCTTCTTTTCCCGTAACGTTGGGGCAGGAAAAATTCATTTCAACCGCTTGCGCCCCCGCCTCGAAACCCAATTGCGCTAATGCAGCAAAATCCTCGGCCAAATGCTGGAATTCAGAATGGTTTTTCGAAGAGCAGGAAACGCATCCCGCCTTTCCTTTATCGGAAGGGGGTGTTCCCACGACGCTGATGAGTTTCAACTGGCCTTCGGCGGGCTTGGTTTTCTTGAAATCCTCGGTCCACTCTTCTATGCTTTTTGAAGGCATTCCGAAAGAATTCGTGATGCTCAAACGCTCTTGCTTTGTATCTAGCCTTGCGACAGTCCTAGAGCCTATTTCGCTTTCAGAAATCTGGTGGTTTATATTCACCATTAAAACGTTGGGGAAAGGATGGACTTTAGTGAAAGTACTGCGAACTGTTTTCTGCACTGGCATGTCGAAACCAAGGCGAGCGTAATGGCTGACGAACTTGTGGTTCAACAAAGGACCGGCGGCTATGCCGACAGTAGAGTTTATCGTAAAGCCGAGAAACTTTTTCTTCGGGAGCTTTGAGTTCAAAAACTCCCTATACTCGCCTATTTTCTTCCAATCGCCTTCTCCCAAGCCGCACTGGGGGCCAGCATCGTAATTCTCGTCGTAAGTCTTATGCCAGTCGTAAGAAACCCCGGCTTTAAGCGAAAGAGAATTCAATTCGTCCATAGAGAGTTCGATTAATCCCACCTACAACAAAAAAGGTGGCGGAAGTATAAAAATTCAATCTTTTATTTTTTCAGCTAGTTTCTTCAATTCACTTAACTCAGCTTTAGGCCCCAAGAGCGTTGTGATATAGCCAGGGTAGTCGTCGAAAAAAACTTTTTCCTTTGCTTCAATAACGCGGAATTCTTTTTCCAAGCCGTGCATGGGGTAGAGTTTTACATGCACATGATTCACTCCCATTCCCTCAATAACCATAGTCGTTCTTGCAGTTCCAAGCTTTTCATCCAAAAGCAATCCAACTTTCTTACATGCACCCATCAATCGTAAGAAAGCGTCGTCGGGCATCGCGAAAGCGTACGAATCGAAGTGTTTTTTCGTCATCACTAAAGCCATGCCCTTGACGTTCGGGTTGTTGTCGAGAATCACCAAAAACTCTTCGTCCTCCCAGATTTTGGCGGAATCGAATTCTCCCGAAACGATTTTGCAGAAAACGCAATCCAATTCAATCAGCCTTTGACTACGCCGAGAGGAATCATTTTCGCCACGATTTTCGCCAACCCAGCATCTTCGACGCTCTGCACGACCAAATCGACGTTCTTGTAAGCCCCGCCCGCTTCTTCAGCCAAAAGATGGCGGTCTTGAGCCTTGTAAATAACTCCTTTTTGTTGCAATTCTTTTTCCACGGTGTTTTTGAACTCGCGAACCGCCGCGTGGCGGCTCATTACCCTGCCTGCGCCATGGCAAACGGTCCCCCAGCTCTCCGCGCTACCGGGCAATCCACACAACAAGTACGAAGCGGTAATCATGCTTCCCGGAATAATCACCGGCTGGCCGACGTTGCGGTAATCCGCCGGAACGTCCTTGTGTCCCTTCCAAAACGCGCGAGTCGCACCCTTCCTATGCACGCAGACTTCCCTTTCCTTCCCTTCAACCTCGTGCTTTTCGAACTTCGCAATATTGTGGCAAACGTCGTACACCACGTCCATCCCCATTGACTCCCAGTCTTGCTTGAAAACTTGCTCGAAACTCTCGCGAGTCCAGTGCGTTAGCACTTGCCTATTGCAAAACGCGTAATTAATCGCGCAACGCATTGCGCCGAGATAATCTTGCGCTTCTTTCGACTTGATGTAAGAAGAAGAAAGTTCCCTGTCAACAAGCTTGATGCCATCGCGTGAAGCTGCATTGAGCATTACTTGCAAGTAATCGCTGCAAACCTGGTGTCCAAAGCCTCGTGAACCGCAGTGGGTCATTACCGTAATTTGCCCTTCGAAAATCCCGAATGTCTTGGCCATTTCCTCGGCGCCCGGAAAAACTTTTTCTACACGCTGAACTTCGTAAAAATGGTTTCCGCTTCCCAGCGTTCCGAACTGGGGCGCTCCGCGCTTGCGCGCTTCGGGCGAGACTTTGGAAAAATCCGCTCCCTTCATCGAACCGCCTTCTTCCGTATGCTCGGCGTCTTTCTTCACGCCGTATCCTTTTTCGATCACGAAAGGAGAGCCGATTGTGACCGCGTCTTCCAATTCCTTTCCGTCCATTCGCAGCCTCCCTTTCGAGCCAACGCCGGAAGGGATGTTGCGGAAAGAAGTTTCAATGAGTTCTCTTAGCTGAGGCTTAACTTCTTTCTCGGTGAGGTTGGTGCGAATGAGCCTGACGCCGCAATTGGACACTATCAACCCGTTGGCGACGAAATTATGGTTTTCTTCTACAGTGAAGTCATAAACTTCTTCAACACCAGCAGGAGTTATTGATTCAATTTCATCAAAAAGGCAACCGTGTTGTTGTAAATCTAGCTGTTTATTTTGAACAAAATTTTTGAAAGAGACAAAGTCCAGAGACAAGCGGGTTCCTGTTTTTTCATAAACGCTTCGTTCGACAAAACGCTCATTGATTTCTAAAACTCTTGCGATTTCTTTAATTGAAAGACCTTTTGCCTTAAGCTCTTTAGCTTGAGAACGCACTTTTTCTCTTTTACGCGTGTGGTATTGCTTTTCGAGTATGTAAGCACATGCAATTTCAGCTAGCTTAGATCTTTTTTCGTTATACTCAAAGCCTATATTTTGCCATAAGCGAAGTAAGTTTTCTTCATCGGCAGAAATTTCAAGCCTTAATCTTACGGTGTCGCCTTGCTTGTTTCGGAATTCTTTTCTTTCCGCTAGTGTAGTAGTTTTGATTGAAAACTCTTCAAGTAACTGCATAACTTCAATGAGGAAGTTCCTGCCACTTTGCTTTACAAATTCGTTCTTGTTTTGTCCGACTATCGGCGCATAAAAACCAGTCTTCGAATGAGTTTGAGGCGAAGAAAGCTCTGCGCCGAAAAATCCAGCCAAGAAAAGGCGTTTTATCCATTTTGAGGCGTTGAGAATCCAAGTTGAAACAGCATATTCTTGAGATGTTTTTTTGCCTAAAGGAAAACCTAGAGAAAGTAGAAGTTTAGCAAAATCTTTAGAATAAATCATCAATTCGCAACTGTTAGAAACAAAGTTCTTTAAACCGTACTGTGTTTCAATAGAGCTTTGCCTGGTTCTTTCAAAAACAGTGCTCTTGATGCCCAGAAAAACTAAGTCTTCTTGCATTCTTACTAGATCTTCCCGCTTTCCAAAAGCTTGAACCCGCAGCTTATCGCCTGATTGAGAAATGCATCCGTCACCTAACAGGTAGCCGAAAATCTTTGCTATAATACCGGTTTGTTCTTCAGTAAAGTCTGGAAGAGAAAAGCTAGAATCATATTCCGCGCCTTTGAAATAACGTACTGCAATCTTCTCACTCATTGAGAGCAAGGTGACCTGTTTCATACCATCTGGCGTTAGGAAAGGATGATCAGCACTGGCTTTGATTGAAAAGCCAGTTTTAGTTTCAATTTTGAATACGGAATCCTTTTTTGACATGAAGGCAAGAATTTTCTTCTGTTCAAGAGATTTTTTGCTCAAAGAAAGGGTTTGAAGCCGTCCGCCTAGCAACATTTTCCGGTTTCCATCCTGAGTTTCAACTGGTTTAAAAGAATCTATTCTCCTCCAAAATCCTAGGTTAGACTCAATTTTCGAGTCTCCAGAGAGGCAGTTAATATCATACCCAACTCCGCCAGGAGAAATTACGCCGGTTTCCAAATCGAAAGCAGCAACGCCACCGATGGGAAAGCCGTACCCTTCGTGCCCGTCGGGCATTACGAACGACGCCCTCAAAATGCCTGGAAGGGTTGCAACGTTTTGCGCCTGCCAAAGCGTGCGGTCTTTCTGCAGCAAAGGAAGCATTTCCTCACGCGCGTAAATGCGAAGCGGCACGCGCATTTCACCTTGGGCTGGAGACTCGTAAACTGCATTGCGAACTTTGTTCAACTGCATTTCCTAAACACCCTCGTAAGCAAAAATCGGCAATAGCAAAAAATCGCTTTAATGTATATCTTAAGCCAGAGTTTTTTAATACTCTTACGCCTAATGGAGGCAGGGGTATTTTCTCATGGCTGAAAACAAGGAAGGGAAATGGAGTTTTACTTTTACTACCCAGGACGGGGTCGGAAAGATTGACGTCGGGACAGACGATTTGATGGCGTTCGGAAAGAAAATCGGAAGGAACATGGTTTCGGCAGTCCGCAACGTGGGGAAAGCAGCGTTTGGGAAAGTGGAAGTGGAGTTCGAGTATTACGACTTGATGGGAGACAAAGAAATCGTAAAAATATTGATGAACGAGAACGAGTTTCGCGCGTTGAAGAAAAACCTCGGCAAGTGAAAAAGCCGAATTAAACCCAAATATTATTAATTCGCAAAGCTTTTTTCCCTTATATTACAATTTTAATCTACAATCAAGTTTGACAAGGCGCATGAAATGAAATTGCACTTAGCCGTTTTCGCCGTAGTTTTTCTGTTCGCACTCGCGCCAAGCGTTTTCGCAGTCACTACAATCCACGCTCCGGCAGTGGACACCAACGGGAGAGGCGTTTTGACGGTCTTGGAGGCGAACGTTGTCGACGGCACGGGCGCGGTTTTCATAGACATAGAACCGTATATTTCCGTCGACACCCAGCAAAGCGCCAGGACGGCAGCAGAAATTGCAGCGGAAGAAGCGCAGGTGGATTTGAAAAAGTACGACGTTTTATTCAAAATCCTCGCCAAAACGCAGATTGTCGACGGGCCTTCAGGCGGGGCAGGGTTGGCGTTGGTGGCGTACGGCGAATTCACCAAGCGCAATCCTAGGAAAGACCTTGCGATTACAGGAAGCATTGAACGAGACGGAAGCGTAGGGACGGTCGGGGGCGTTTACGAAAAAGCACTTTCGCTGAAAGGAACTGGAACGAAATTGTTTTTGATTCCCAAAGGGCAGGTCAAATATCAAGGGAAGAACTTGGCTTTAGAAGCGGAAAAGTTCGGAGTGCAAGTTGTTGAAGTCAGGAACATCAAAGACGTCATAAAATACGCTTTCACGTCCGAAGGGTCCAAGGTCGAAGCGCAGGTTTTCGAAGAACAACCGCTGGTGATAGAAAAAATTTCCAATCCCGCGCAACTAGAGCCGCTCAAGCAAATCGCTTTGGAGGAAATAGCGGCGTTGGAAAAGCTTTCGGGCGACTTGGAAAAAGAGAAAGATACGGAAATACTCCGGGAAAGCGTCAACAAAAGCATTTTCGAAAGCAAGTACCTTCTTGAGCAAGGGTACTATTATTCGGCTGCAAACCTCGTTTTCGTGGCGAAGATTTCCACCGAATCGGTGAAACTCAAGAACGTCAGTCAAACCGAATTCATGAGAATGGTTCAAGAGCTTGAGAACGACGCCAAGACAATTTCTTTCGGGCCTTTGACCGTGGAAAACATGGAGTGGAGCGTCGGGGCGAAGTTGCGTTACTACTGGGCTTCCAACAAAATCAAGGGAATAAAGAAAACCATAGGCATAACTGGTCCCGACGAGCTTCACGGGGAATACGTCGCGGCTAAAAACTGGGTTGCAGCTGCGAAACGCATGAATGAAATCGCGAAAGGCATTGGCGGAAAAGCAATTGCGAACCAGAACGGCGTAAGGCAGGCGGCTGAAGAGCTGATCCAATCGCTCAACCAAACCCAGTCTTTCGTTCTTGACTCGGAAATAGAACAGCACTATTCGGGCGCCGTTGCAGCGTACGGAAAAGCGGATTATGCAACGGCGTTGTTCGACGCGTTGTTCGCGAAAGCGATTACGGAAGCAGAAGACAAGATTGAATCGCAAATAGGAAGCGATTTTACGAAAGGATTGCGTTCTTCGCGCGATTTGGACTCGTACGAAGGATCAATTTGGGCGCAGTATTACTTCATCCACTCTTTGTACAGCGTTGCGCAGGCAAACCGCACGAACGAATTCATTTTCACCGTCAACGCGATCAAACTCCAGCACTTGAGCAATTTGCTCGAAGAAAACATTCCCATGATGAAGGAAGCGCTCTTGCAGGAAGCGCCTGCCGCCATTTCGTTCCCTGGGAACAGCGAGGGCGGAGGCTTCAAGGTTCAAACTAAAGTAACGCCCCAGCAGCCGGAAGTCAACACTCTCTTGTTGATAGTGCTCGCTTTGCTGGGCGTGGTTTTGCTTGCTTTGCTTATCCGCGGGTTGAATGCAAGGAGGCGCATGGCCGGGGAACCCCTTTCCATCGCAGAAAAAATAGAAAAGCTCGACGAACTGCTCATGCGCGGGGAAATAAGCGAACGCAATTGGGAAATACTCCACCAGCGCTACTTCAGGCAAATGCGAACAGAAAAAAGCGGCAAGACAAAAACAAAGGCAAAAACGGCAAGGAAAACCAAAAGCTAGATTTTCAAAACCTCGCCCACGGCATAAAGAGAACCGGAAACCAAAACCGCTTTCTTTCCGGCAAGCGCTTTTTCCATCGCTATCCCTATTCCATTACCCACTTTTTTCTCGGCAAACGCATTTACGCCCAGCCTTTTGAATTCCAAAGCGAGCGTTTCAGCATCCAAACTCCGTTCCCCTTCTGGCTGCGTTGTTATTACGAGCGAAGGCTTTAGCTTCAAGGCGAACACTCTCGCCATCTTCCGCCAGTCTTTGTCTTTCATCACGCCCACGACGAGAATGGGCTTCGACCCGAAGATTTTCACGAAAGACTTCGTCAGTGCATAAACTCCGGCGGGGTTGTGCGCCCCGTCCAAGACGACAAGAGGTTTTTCCGAGAAAACCTGCAGCCGGCCAGGCCACTTCGCATTCAACAGTCCTTTTGCAATCGCCTTTTCGCCCACTCCGATTTTCCGCGCAAGTTCGATTGCAACGGCCGCATTTTCCGCCTGAAAGAAGCCAAGCAAATTCGTCTTCCAAATTTTGTTTCCATAAGCGAATTTCGTAGCTTTCCGGGTGCAAACTATTTTTGAGGGCCTTCGCGCCTTAACCAATCGTGCGCGTTTGGCGGCGCACTCTTTCCGGATTACTTTCAAAACGCCTCCTGAATTGCTTGTCGCTACGAAAGCGTTTTGCTTGATTATCTTGCTCTTCTCCCAAGCTATTTTTTCAATCGAATTCCCCAGGCGGTCAGTATGCTCCAGCGAAATTTTCGTTATTGCGGCAAATTTCGCATCCGCCACGTTAGTCGCATCAAGCCTTCCGCCCATTCCCACTTCCCAAACAACCCAATCCGGCTTTCTCTCTGCAATAAACAGCAACGCCA